>Ga0233439_10003274_pt1 | contig 17065 bp, 21 predicted proteins | sample SI_123_September_6_FD_182713 | JGI IMG/M metagenome (GOLD analysis project Ga0233439, IMG submission 182713) | Seawater microbial communities from Saanich Inlet, British Columbia, Canada - SI_123_September2016_100_MG | ecosystem: Environmental > Aquatic > Marine > Inlet | place: Canada: British... | reverse complement strand
ACAGATGCTCCAGTGCATCAAAATCGTCCGCATATATCTGTAAAACCAGGTCTTTTTCCATCCCCACATAATAATCCTGCCACGGCAATTTGCGGGAAGTCACGCTCTTTACGCGATTAACCCACTGGCCATTGATATCGTTGTAGCGATGCAACGGGAAAATCGAAGGATTTTCGCACAGTTTATGTAGCATCGCGTGGAAGTCCGCTTCCAGCGTCTCCTGCTGTAAAACGTGATCCCAATTCTTCTGCAAACAATACCAAAAGGCCTGCGGCCTCGCCTCAATAAAGGTATCGAAGAAACCATCATCCCGCCGCTCCCTCAGCCACGCCTCGAAAGTGTATGCACCTGGCTTGGTAAAATACTGCCAGCAACTCACGGCACGGCTGAACGGGTTACGCACCGAAATGATGCTCTCCGCCTTAGATTCAAAACCAATTGGCGGCAACAAAGGCCAATGCTTCTGGTAGGTAGCCTTCGCATCCGGGAAGTAGTGCGGCAACGTACGCTCAATCGTGGACGTGCCCGTCCGCGGAACTTCCATGAAATACCAACTGCGTCCCGGATAATCCCCAAAATTAGTCAGCATTAACATGCCCCCATAGACTTGCTACGAATTCCGACAAGTCAACCGGCTTATCCGCCTGAGCTGACCCATACGCCTCCAATGCACTCTGCACCCTGGGAAGCTCCTCCTGCAATCGCTCAAACTTAATAGCCCCTATGCCATGCAATTCCTTAAGCATCGCAAAGACCAGAATAGTCAAGTCGGCCTCCGCAGGCGAAGCCCCAGGAACAGCGTCAAAATTAACTGCGTTGCCTCGAGGACCGTCCGGGTGCAACAGCCCCGCGATGCCCGAAACCTCATCTTCCACGATAATGGAATCATCAACAGAAGCCGCAGCGTCCAGTAAACGATGAGCGTCATTCAAATAGACGAAACAACACTCCACGCGAAAGTAAGTAAACTCGTTAGCCTTGGTAGCATCTACCGGCTTGTAACTAGCGGCAACCAAGCACGGGTAACTTTTTGGGGCAGCAGGAAAAGCTACCTTCGACTCACTCGTAGAATTCGCACTCAGCAGCGTTTCCTGCACTTCAGCCTGGTACTGCTTCCAGCTATCTGCGTTAAATAGCGTGCAAAACGTGCCCAGCTTATTTGTACCGCTCATAAACTTCCCCCCGTTAACCCACCCAGTATTATGCCGCACAGTTCCCAAAGACCTATAACGATTGCACACCCGATAAAAATGCATACAAATAGAGGGAACCTACTCGTCGGTGTGGGTTTCCATGAATTAGTCATCTATCAATCCCTTTTCCTTAGCCCACAAAGCGAGAGCAACTTTCGAACCGAGCCCTAGCTTCCTACGAATACGAGCAGCGTAAGTCTTCACTGTCTCGTATCCGAGGCCCAGCTCCGTTGCAATCTCCTTATATTTCAGGTCCCGGCCAATTAAAGACACCACCTGAAGCTCCCGCGGCGTCAATCCCAGCTTTTCGCGGTCTGCATCACCCATAGTCTAATCGCTCTCTTTACAGCAATGTCGAGGACATCAGCTCCCCCCGCACATCCGAAGGTACTTCTTTTAACACTTGCGACCAATTCCGAATTGCACTTCGCACGTCCCGCTGCCGCACTCTACGGAGGTTAGGTATGCATGCTGAACTGTACCTTATTCCCAAATACTTGAACAACTTCTCGATTGTCCCGCGAAAATCTAGAATCAGCTCGTGGTACGGTATTACCGCACGATCGTCACAAAGCCGGTCTATCTTCAACGAAGCCGCGAGGTGCTCCCTCACGAAATCCGTCAGGGCTCGCGAGTTAACCGAAACTGAATGCTGCGATATCGGAAGCTCGTCCGAGGCATCCCAATCCGATGACCGCATTAGATCTACAAAACACGCAACAGGATTTCGATGCACATGCACCAAACAAAAATCGCCTTGTCGGCACTTCCCTATTGTGTAATCCCATAAATCCTGCTCGATAAACTGCGTATAACCTACCTTAACGCCTACGGCTTTCTCTTCAAACAAGGTGTTATCAAAGATTTTGTTGTTCAAGTACTGCTCCATGCTTAAATAGCTAGGAACATACCAATCAGGAACTTTGCCGGAATCTCCAAAATATTCCTCGTGCTCTCGCTTTCTCACCGCCTCTTCCGCATGAAGAACGTCCCCGTGACAGACAATCTCAGGGTGAGCAGCCAGGGAAGCTTGTAGCAAGCCGTAGCCGCACTGCTGGTTACCTGCCACCATAAAATTTAACGTCTCGAGGTTATCCTCGTTATACCAAGCCATTTACCATCCATGCCTCCACAAAAGCGTTACTTAATCCTAAAATTGTATGACTCCATCACAGCCTTAAGCTGCTGGATATCAGCACCAACAATCCCGGCAGGAATAACACTCCTGTCAATCGGCCGTGGTATCCCCTCGAAAAACTGATCAAAAGACAACTCATTCATTCCGTGATAGACGGCTATTGAAAGAATTGGCCACTGCATTCCTGCCACAAAAGTATTGTGCGAATTGTTGGCAACTACGACGCCGCCTTCCTCCTCTGCAACCCTGGCAATCAACTCGCCATGCTCGCCCGTATTAATGGACTCGTCGTAAAGCCAAGAAGTGCCATCAGCCCTTCCCCCAACTTGTCGGGGAAAAAGCATAGTAGATGCAACGCCCTCCGCAGGCTTGTCTACCAGGTAAAGTAGGGGCTTAAACCGCCCCGTTGTCTGGAGCACCTCCTGCATGGGGGAAACGTCAACCCGCAGCTGGTGCCGCAAAGTCACCGGACGCATGCCACGGCGATGGGCCATTTGAAATAGGATTCGTTCCGGGTGACACCAATCATCGTCGTCAATCGGAACAATCCACTCTCCGTGAGCTGCACGAATCCCATGGTTACGCATTGTCGCGGCGTTTAACCCGGGCGGCACCCGAATCTCAAGCAAATTGCAGCCCTGGGCCCGCATATCCTCAGTATTCATGTCCTCATTCGTAAGGACGTCGGTATCCGTGCCATTGACAACTACCAGCTCGTAGGGGGTGTAGTTTTGGCGTATGAAGTTATTTACGGCTTTGCGTACCAGGCTAAGCCTAATTGGGTTTGAAAAGGGTAAAACCGCAGAAACGAGAGGTGGTGTCACGAATCAGATCCTTCTTGTTAATTCTGGAATTTAATCCTACTGTAAGGTTGTAACCCAAACAGGTGACAGCGTCAATACAAAAAAAGGACCTTCTCTGCCTTGAGAAGGTCCTAAGAGGCACGGACGCCTGTGGGGGACAAGCCTGCGAGCTAGAGCAGATTGTCGTCCTTGAAAAATCAATGTTCCAGCCGAGAACTTGCCAGCGAATCGCACCAGCTAAAAAGGCTACCGCGGCAAACCGCCTATGTCAATCATCCGGATCGTTGCCCGTGTAGCATCTCCAAACTTTTGCGTACATCTCGCCCCAGGTATTGCGGTGAGGTTCCATCGGAATACCGTGAACCTCCTCGTCCATTGCGTGAGCCCACTCATGCAACAACGTATCTATGGCAGTCAAAATGCCCATATTTCGATCCACTTCAATGATGAAATGGTCAATCTTCCCGCGGGGAGTCAGAAACGCATAACAGCACCCGCAGAGCTTTTGCTTTGTCAGGTCCTTCGTGACAACCTTCACTGGCGTCACTAACGGGCACTCTTTCCGTAACTTCCGCAAAACTCGATCGAACTTCTTACCGTATCTACTGGCCATTTCACCCTCCCTGGTTCGTGGCGGCTGGTAACATGTATGTTACCGCTGAACTGTTACTCCCCCGTCGGCCTCCCCGTGTAGCTGTTCAGATTAACTTGCAATCGGGCCTTCGGTCCCTCTTCTGCATCCCATACGAAAGCCATAGCACCTCGCTGCTGCCAGTTAAACCCTTTCAATCTGTGCCACGCGTTAGGCGGAGTCAAAGCAGGCAAATACTCAACACTGACCCCCTGCTCCTCCATTGTAATTGGCTTGGCACTTCCCTTCCTATGCTGATCTCCCAAATGCCACTCCCGGAAAGTGGTGTCCGCCCAGACATCCTTACACTCATGAGCCATTAAAGCCGCTAAACGCGGGGGTTTTACGTGGTGGCCGTGATCTAAACCCAACAAATTCGTCCCAAATCGCCAGAATTTGTAAGGAGAAGGGCTCACATCCACAGAAACGTTCGGATCATTGTGGTAGTACGCGTTCAGAACGTGACCCAGGGTAAATGCCGTCACCTGATCGTGATTCCCAGATACTTGAATAATCTTGACGGGAGCGACCTCGGCCATGCGTTCAATCATCGTCACAGCGAGCTGAATAGCCCGCTCGTAGACATGTAGATAAGACAGGCCTTCAGGCTGATTCGTTCCTCGCGTAGTCGTGTGCTCAAGGTTGTCGTGATGTAGGAAGTCGTTGCCAAACGGGAATACGATCTCCTCGAAAGGACCATGCTTCTCGGCATCAGCGAGCAACGTATCGACCGACCACATGCAAAGCTGCTCGCACTTTTTCAGGTCCCAGCTATGGTCGCTATCGCCCTGAAAGCACATCATGCCGTAATGCGGATCCATGATGGATATTTCGAGTGCCCTACGTGGCGTTCCCTTCTTCGCCTTCGGATACTTGATCTTCAAAGCAACCGGGGAATCAGCCGAAATCCGCTGCAACAACCGCTCCGCTGCAATTCGATCGTCCTTCTTTCGGCGAAGAGTGACCTTGATCTGTCGCAGCCCTGTCTTCCACAAAGAATCATCCTGATCCTTGTTCTTCTTTGCCCCGGCAACTTCCCAATTATTGACGACACAACGCTCAACCTCGTAGAGCTCCATGTCGATACCGGCATCCTTGAGCAGCTCCTCCTCGGTCTGGATTTTGGTCCCGAGATAGTCAATCGCCAATCCCGACTTAGTAGGGCGGACGTCAATCTTTTCCTTGTTAGACGCCACACGAGCCATTGCCGACTTGGTGACAGTGCTCCCTGAAAAGGACTGCCGCAGTCGACTAAGCAGCCCCGCGTGCTTCAACCGATGATAGACGACACTACGGGTCGTAAATCCCAGCCTCCGAGCGGCCTCGGCCAGGTTGCCCTGGCACTCCATAGCTACCTGGAACACTTCCTCAACCGTATATTTTGACTTTGCCATTCCTGTCCTCCGTGACTTGTGTGTGGCAGGTGCATGTTATTCATACACCCAGTGCGGGTTATCCAAAACCCACTTGATTATGCGATCTAGGGTCTGACTGAACTCGAACGGCGGCCGAAACCCTGTTGCCTTCAAGTTGTTGTCCACCAACGCATACCTTCGATCATAGCCCGGGCGAATCTTGTCGCCACGAACAATGGTTTTGAGTAGGGAGCGATCAAGCTTGTGAGCGACCATTTCTGCTAGGTCGTTAACGCTCATCTCTGTCTCACCGATGACGTGAAACCTATCCGGTCGAGATTCCGACTCCGTACAAAGAGTAGGCGTAACCTTGTTACAAATGTGAACTAAAGCTGCGGCCATATTCTTCGCATCCAACCAGACTCGGCTGGACGTCGTCTTGCCGTCCTCTTCGCCAAATAGGGTCATAGGCTCTCCCGCAGAAATACGCTTTATAGCGAGAGGCAGAAACTTTTCGGGATCTTGCATCTCGCCGATAACGTTCATGGTGTTCGTTATCACTACTGGCACATTATACGTCCTCCAGTAGCTAATTGCTAAGGCCTCTTGTGCTGCTTTGCTAGCAGAGTAGGGATTACTGGGGAGAATTGTGTCCCATTCGTGGTGGCCAGGATTGTCCCAGCCAGCGTCCCCATAGACCTCGTCAGTTGAGACTTGAATGAACATCCGCGGTGGGTGCTTCTTCGCAAGCTCAAGCATATTGTACGCAATTTGCGTATTATTGAACCAAGTTTCACCGGGGTGATTAATGCTGTAGGTTACACGGCTGTCACTCGCCATGCTGATGATAACGTCAATCTCTTTAGTGAATATCTGGTTACAAATCGGTTTCGTGAACTCGTGGGTGAGATCCCAGCGATGCACAGTAAACCGGCTTCGCTGTTCCGCAGTCAGCGGGGCGAGAACATCCTGCAAGCGTTTTGCACTGTTGACATGCTCCGGCCTCCAGCTCTCGATGCCGACCAGATCCCAATCTGTGTTTTGTAAAATCCATTGGACCGTGTGAGCTCCAATGAAGCCGCCTACGCCCGTCAACAGTACTCGCTTACTCATTCGCTTTTCTCCTAATCCTTTGTTTCTGTTCCTCAACAAAATCATCAATGGCTTTCGTGGCCTTATCCCATTGGTCTGCCTGCTTGGAATAAAACTTGTCCAGCTCCTCTTCAGTCATTGTCTCTGTATCTTCAGGCGGGGCCATGGCAGGCTCCGCCATACCAAATTCCCCCCGCTCCCTCAACAAGAACAACGTGAAGACCCGGTTGGTATCCTTGATCTCGCTGTGAACAGCGTCGACCTTCTGCTCTACCTTTTGAATTTCGCCGTACAGGAACCACGAAACCACCAGAATCGTTCCAGAAGCAAGGGCGTTTCGATACAGCCAGAGCAGCTTCTTCTCGGCTTTATCCAGCTCTGCCTGGGGATTTTCGCCTGCTGTCATTTCGGTCTCCTTCGCTTGAGCCAGGGTTCCTTGTTCTTCATGTATGTTCGAGACTGTACCCCGACAAGCGGATCCCACAAAGAACCAAAATCAATGATCGTGTGCTGCTTTCCGATCCGAGTATACAGCCTGTCAGCCAAAATCTCCGCAGGCATGCTGGCGGACAGGCTAATGAGCAACGGCTCCTTCTCCCCCTCGACCTTAGCCATGATAGCCCGGTACGTCTCATCCAGTACCAGATAATTGTTTTTTGGAGGGACCTCAACAAACTCCCAGTATTTCAACCCGTTCTTACGCAGCTTCTTCATGTGTGGAGGCCCAACAATCAAGACCTTGCGGGTATTCACCGCGTCCAGGATGTCCTGCATGCCGTCGTAAATAGCTCCGTGATGAAATACGTCTGCCGTGTACCATCTAAGATCCGTCAGGTTATTCCGCTCAAGAAACCGCTGAATAGATTTACCGTAGATACGCATGGAGAAGTTCTGCATGCCTAGCATGTATTGCGGACGACCAATTAGCACAGCAGCAAGATCGACACCCATCTTCGGAAAAAACTTGTGGCCATCGCAGTTCTGTCCGCCCTTCTTATTTTGTCGAAGAACCGCTCGCCACTCGCCATCACCCCAGCGACTAAACGTAAAAGGATCTTCCCAGCACTTGATCTGCCTTAAGGCAGTTGACAACTTTAGTGTTTCAATCATTAAGCAATATTCCGGGTAAGATACCAACAACGCTGATGATGCACGAACTCCTGCTTAGTAAATAAGCCCTCTTGAATACACCTACTGACGGCATTAGCTACGCCCGGGTGGCCCTCTTTGCTTTTTGGCGTGTAGTCGTCACCGCAAATCTTGGCTTCTGGAAACAGGGACAATGCCGTAGAGATATCGGTGTAAACGGATTCCTCGTCATGTGCGGCATCAATGTAGATAACTTCCGGCTTAATTCCAGAATTTAAGACAGCGTGCATGCCCTCAACTGTCGTCATCTTCAATGGCCATATACGGTGGCGGTACGGCCACAGGTTAGAGCAGAAATGGTCCCACAGCTTGACTCGCACCTTGTTGTACGCTGCGATCCTATGATGCTCGGGACTACCTTCCCAGGTATCCACACAGATGATGCTCATCTTCTTGAACTGTTGTGCTACAAACTTAGTACTCCCCGCCCCAGTCCACGTGCCAAGCTCCAGAAATTGACCTGTACTCGCCTTATCCAGTAGCTTGGCAAATACCGCCCCCTGCACGCTGGCGTCGAACCACTTAGAACGAGAAGGCAGTTTAGGGTACTGAGCGGGAAACGCTGTAATCGGTAGGCTTTTAAGCATTTCGTTTATTTCGTTTAAAGGCAACCATCCGAGCACCAACCATTTGCATTTCATCTTTTGAGTAAAAACCCCGGTCAATCGCCCCGGCGACCCCCTTAAGCACTCCCGGCCACTCCTTGCAGTAATCATCGCAAACAATCCAAGCCTCCGGCCACTTGTAACGACAACGAAACAACCGAGTTAAAACCGGCTTTTTTTCGTGATCATCATCCAGCAGAACACAATCAGGCTGAACACCCCGAGATGCCAGCAAGTCTATTGTAGTGTGATGAATTTTCACCTGTATTAAGTCTACCCTGTCCCGGTACGCCCACAAATTGTTTTGGCAGTGCTGCAAGGCGGTACCCTCGCCCCGCAGGAAGGCACAAAGCTGGCCTTTTGCATTTTTTGAATTGGTCGGGGTAAATGGGAGTGCCATATTTGCAGTGATTCTCCAGTCATCCAAACAAATAACTTTCAAATCCTCTCTGGCTTGTAATGCCAACATTGTGGAACCCGCCCCTAAAAAAGTTCCAAACTCCACATATATGGGGTTTTTTGGTAGCGAACGGATGATAGCTTGAAAAGCCGCCCTAGATTTCTTATCGAACCAGTGGCATAACGACTGGCCAATTTTATGCGGCTCCACCGGCCACTCCGGCTGCGGCAACCGCGGACAGTCTAACTCCATTTGTTATCCCCCTTAATCGGCCCCCGTGGGTCCTGCCGCTCGTAAGTATTTAACCAGTCTGCGTGACCCACGGCTCCTTTAAAATTCTCGATCTGCTTCTTGCGTCCATCCTTTTGATATTCCCAAGGCTCTGGATCTTTCGTTGAACTTTGCCCCGATTCTACAGCCACGTACTGGCCCTTCTTGACCATTGGACTCCCTGCCACGGTCAGCGGCACCAGGTTTGACGGACTGATGTCATCAGTAAACTCTCGGTCTCTCCGCCCTTTCAGCTGTAGAGATCCACCGCAACGTCCACAGGTGCTGAGTATTTGATTAGCGTACTTTCCTTTAGGTCGCGGCACTCCGTTCTCGTCCTCCTCAAACCAGAGATGATGCGACCACACGCCTTCTTCCAGAGAAAGTCCTGTGTTCAGGTTGAACACCCGATCAAACGAACTAGCTACCTCGCAGAAGTAAAACTTGACCTCATTATTGTAATCTAGGGCGTAAGCAGCCGACCACTCCGTCTGAATCCAACACTTAGCGATTGTTTCCCAACGTTCCTTCTTGTCCTTCACCACGTCGTTAGCGGCAACTAGCACAGGTGAATGGGAACAAGGCTGATCTTCCTCGTGCATGTTCCAGTTCAGGTAGCCCGTATCCATGTCCAGCACAGAGCCAGTAGGATTCTCGCCCAGGAGACGCTCTACCTGCGGCTTGTACGGGCCCCAGCGTTTGTCTTCTCCGTTGACCCAATCAAAGCTCGTCCACAAGCCGCGATGAGGCTGAGGCACGTACTTGCACATCAAATCAACCAACGTCGGGAACTCGGGGTGCATCAACGGCTCACCGCCGAAGATACCCAGGACCTTCTTCCTATGAGGCTCTTGGGCGTTGTTGCGGTTGACCTTCATGCCGATGTCAGCATGACTGTGCTTCAGAAACGGTACAGCGACCTTGAGAACCTGCTCAAATTGTTCAACCGACATGTGGTACCGCTTCGTCTCGTGTCCCAGCAATCGTGTGCAGTTGCTACAGGCAGGCTTAGGCCAACAAGCAGACGTTACACATATCTGATGGCACCATTGAGCTTGTGGGGGAATCATGATTCACCTTGTGGGTATAGTTTGAGATGTATTGTAACTATTTGTGTTGGCCGCATCTTCAAGAACCTCTCGAAGCTGATGCGTCCAGCGGGCATGTACCTTATCGTTAGGATACAGAGCATCCAGGACCACTTGTCTGCCTCGATTAACTCGTTCCTGTAACTCACTCAAATGGGTTAAACAGTAATCTACCTGATCGCCAAGGCCCTCGTACATGAGATCAGCCCAGACCATCAACTGCTTTTTCGCATCATAAATGTCTGGGTAGATCACCATGTTACTACATTCAGGCTTAATCACGATGCAACCGCAAGCTAAAGCCTCCAAATCACGAACACACCAGGGTGACCAGCCCCACGGACTGATGACGATTTTTGTGTCCAACAACGCATCAACGTACTCGTAAGGATACTGGAATACTTTAACTGGCTTGCCGTTCTTCTTAGTGCCTCCGAAATCGTGGTAGGACTTGAACACCTTCACCTTTCCAGGCAACGACGGCCAGATTGCCTCCAGGTGATGCCGAGCAGCCGTAGGATGACTCCGTATAGACTTAGGAAAATACGTCGTCCTTCCGCTGAAAAAGACGTCTATATTACGCTTGTGCAGCGGCTTAATCTGGGAATCGATGTGCTCGAATACGTTGTCAGAGAACGGCGGCGTTGGCGGCCGAGTAATCGGCTTAATCTTCGCCTGTACCGCAGCAGGCAGCGGATCTCTTTCAAGCCGCACGTCAGGCCCACGGTCGTACAGTTCTCGCTCCTTGTAGACCATGCCGTAGTATTCTCCCCCCCAGCTACGCCGCTGCTGCATGACGGGATGACGCAACGCTACTCCGGTTAAATAAGCCCGTACCTGCGGATAGCTGATAAGATCACGCATCGGTGGATCTAAATACCCATAGTCAATTGAACTATCACAGATCATCGGAGTGTCCCGGTAGTCGAACAACCCTCGATGGCCCTCCGTGATCCAGAGATTGTCATCTCGATGAATCAGTCCTTCTCTCCCCGGTATGTGAGGGCACGGGATAGCCAGGACGTCAGTGGGCTGCTCTCCTTCCTCCGCCACGTTAATCCGGTACTTACCCAAATACTTGTTGTGCTGAGGATCCCACAGATAATTCGACCTGTACCACCGCATGTGTCGATACGGCTTAAATCGGGATACGTTGATCGGGTCCATTAGCAGTGCCAATCCGGGTTAACATAGTGAGCATGGCCGCCCCGGGGAGACCAATAAGTCTCGCGATATCCTAGCTCAACCAACAATCGCACTATCCCGTCGCGGGATAACGGTGGAAGCACGGACGGAACAATACGTTGCTTGCAGTAAGATATGTTCGTATACGGCTCGACGTATCGGCCACTCTCGGGCAATCTAAAATGCCGACGAATAGCTCCTGGCCCTTCTTCTACCCGCAGCTGCTTAAGTGCTGGATGGTTCTGTTGAGACACCCGCAACCAATTCCATAAATAAGAACAGGCTGCCTGCCCCGGCTTGCCGCAGAACTTTTTCTCAAAGCCAGGTAAGTGGTTAAACGCAAACGCAGCCACAGCGGAAGGACGTTCACCATGAAACAACCCGTGAAAATACAAGCTGTTGAGAGTACGCATTGGATCTCGAAGAACGAACGTAGCCCGCTTGTCCCTAATCTTCGGGCTACCCAGAAAAGGTACGAGATACGGGCTTACTTCAAACTCTTTGGCGTCCTCGATCCGCTCTTCCAGGTTCTCCCAACTCGTATCGGGTCCAAAGGTCGTACCCACCTCCACGCCCGAAGACTCTAGTAGCGTTGTAACGTACCCCAGACCACCGCGGGCCCAGCCTGTCACGACATGTTTAAGACGCATCATTTATAATCGACTGCCCCGCACTTACGCCCCGCTTCACTCGCCACTAAGGCCGGGGTCAACGGGCTGAAAAAATGCCCGGTGTGCCCGACATTTGCCAGCGTACTTACCCAGTATTTCATGGCGGTCTGCTCCTTTTCTGTTAGAGGTCCGTTTAGCCTCTGCGGAGCTCTGTCAGAGATATCTCGCAACCTGTTGAAGTAAGCCACAACGTCATCAACATCCCGAGGACCTCGAATAAGCAGTTCTACCACGTGAGGGCAGTCCCGCTGCATGGCGTAGTTCGTTGATTCGATGATGTCTTCAGCCGTCATCTCTGACGTAACAAAAAACACCGTCTCTCCCAGCGTCCTCAAAGAGTCGAACAGCTTCTCATCCAGCCCCGGGTTGAACGTAATGGCCAGCTGGAGGAGGCCCTGGTAACCATCGCTAAACCGCAGCCAGCCGCGGAACCTCCGGTAGTTCTTCCACCGCACCTCAATTCGCAGTCTGTCTACTTTGTAATGAAACTCCTCGGTGCTGTACTCTCTGAGCTCTTGCTCTCCTTGCAGGAGAAACTTAATGACTTCCCACCAACCCATAACACACCTCACTGAAACGTTGATAAAGCCGGAGCTGCCGCGTCCTTCGCCGACAGCTGTGGGTGTCTCATAAATCCCCGCCACTGAATACCGATATCCGGATCGAGCGGATTAACCGATCGTTCATCCTCCGGCGACCAAACTCCGTCCTGCTCATACAAGACTGTCGCGTTGGCTGACAGCACCTGAAAGCCGTGAGCGAACCCCTTAGGCACAACCACCGCATCTTGGATTTTTTCTATATTAGATGCACCACCGACCAGCTCAAAGCCTTTCCAGCCACCGAACGTTGGACTCTTTGGCCGCATATCTACCACGACGTCAAATATCCGGCCGCCAATGCAACGAACAACCTTCGTGATCTGAGCCTTGTTTGCCTGCCAGTGCATGCCACGAATTACGTTAAAGTGCGACACGCTCAAATTAGTTTGTCTTGCGGAATCGCCCTGGCTCAGCACAGTAAACGAACCACGGTGGTCCCGATGGATTGGCACTTGAACAATACGGGGATTGCCTGGGCCCCAAGGATCATCTGCCCATTGCTCTAGGTAAGGCTGAGCACCGGGCCAGAACTCAACAGTGGGTGGTTTATTATTCGGGCTCGTCATTGTTCGCTCCATGCTGCCGCACTAGCGTGGCTGCCTGATACAGGCTTTCGAACGTCCCTGCGTCCTGCCACCAACCGTCTATCTGGATCTCCTCCAGGCAACCACGATCGAGGTACTGCTGATTGACATCAGTGATCTCAAGCTCGCCTCGATGAGAAGGCTTCAGCTTATCACAGATCTCAAAAACGTCAGGAGTGTAGCAATAGCAGCCCGTGATAATACTTACACTGTGTCCCGCCTCCGCCCAGCCCTCGCACTCTTTGCGATGGGGCTTTTCGACGAGTTTCTCAACCTTTCCGCCATGCGGAGAAACCGCACAACCAAAGCGAGTTAAGTCTTCCAGCTTGTTCGCTTGCTTGGTCACGATCAACGCACCATTATCGCATTTACCGTACTGCATGAACTCCTGAAAAGAGCGTACAGCTGTAGCACAGCTGTATTGGTAGATGTTGTCTCCCAGCATGACGCAGCAGTTGTCATCGCCCACAAAATCACGGGCGGACTTCAACGCGTCAGCGATGCCGCCTTCACCCTTCTGCCATGCAAACGTCAGCTTGCAGCCGTAGCTGTTATCTGAAAGCACACGGTAAAAGCCGTCGGCGTCGTTCGAGACAATGACAATCTCTTTAATTCCGGATTTTAAGAGATTCTCGATTGGATAGTGGATCATTGGCTGATCCCAGACAGGCAGCAAATGCTTGTTCGCTACCCGTGTTAGGGGGCTGAGCCTGCTGCCCAGTCCTCCTGCAAGTATGACTCCCTTCACTTTCTTCTCCTTACAGCAATGTGTCGTCTATGTAAATTGGCGTCCCTTCGCCTGCGTACAACCCTTCGATATTGAAGTGGTAATACTCCATGGCGTCTTCCCGCGGCATATCGACCATCAGGATCTCCAGTATCTTTTCGATACTGTACGCAACAATCGGGCGGTCATCCCGATCTGTCATCCCGAGAATGGCGTCGTCTAAGCCGTCCAACAGGATAATGTCATTGTACTCTGTTTGATCCGCCATTTCATGGATCATTGCCCGCTTTGGATGTTCCGTGTTCTCGGTTGAGGGCACTATTCACCTTTCTAATCTTTCTAACAGGTTTCTTCAGGCTCGCTGCGTGCAACTTCTCACGCAGCACCTTCGTCTCTTGCACTTTTAACGTCAGGCTACCTTCAAGCTCGGCAACCTTAATCTGAAGTTCCGCAATATCCAGAGCTCGCTTCTTGTCGAACTCTTCGGCTTCCAGCCGGTGGGCGTCGAGGTAAGCTCGAAGATCCCCCACCCGGCAAGACTGCTCGTGAGCAGCATCTATAGCAGCAGCTCTGGTAGCCTTCCGTTCCTCCGTAATCGTATCAGCTAATACGTCAGCGACCTTACGCATCAAAGCAGTTTGATGCTCCTTAACGCCTGCCTCGATCTCCTGCTGGATGTACGCTTTCACGTTGTCAGCGTCGAATTCTTGAGGCATGAGCACAACAGCACCCGTCTCGGTGGCTGCTACTTTCTTGGAGGTGATAATGTCTTGCAATGATATGCCTTTATTCAGGGCTTTCGCTTTCGCTTCTGCTTCTTCCAACACTCCCTCCGGCATCTCGCTACCGCTCGGCCCCGTCCATTCCGGGAACACGGTGCCCATCACTTTTGCAGTGATCGCTTTCATATTCTCGTCCATGGCAAAGCTGGGCAGTTGGATTTTAGGGCTGGTGGACTCCTCGTCTTCGTGAAATGGAACGGGCTCCTGCCCCGGCGGACCGATATCACCTACTGGCCCAGGATCACCTACAGGACCGTGCTCAATGTAGTCATCGTCTAGATTCATCGCCAGAAACTCCGTTGATGCACTCAGTTCCACATATCCGTACCCCGGATAGATAGTTTGTTGAGCAACAGTGTCCATCAGCGGCAATAGCTCTTCAGGCTTAAGGTCCGTAGTCGGAAGACCTACCCCGATAGACTGCTCTCCATCCATCTTTGCCACGGGCGATCCTTCGTGTTTGTGCATAAAAAAATCCTTTGGCCAGCGAACTAGCCAAAGGATATCATGTCCCCCAAAGGGGGTCAAGGTGATACTAGAAGGAACCAAACCAGCCAGAGCTGAAATGCTGTCACTCCAGACAGAACAGCCCACCCGACCTTGGGCCACTCCCTGACCAGATAACGACAAACCGACAGGACTATCCAGGTTGTAACGCACTTAAACGCACACAACCACGCAACACCGGCATACGGAGAAATAGGCACAAAACCATTTCCTCGCTGCCCCCAAACGAGCACCCAACGGGCAATCGGATTTAGCTCATTCTGCAAAAGAGTATCTGCCAGAGCAATGCTCCACCAGACATCAAGCCCCGTAACCAACACAACGACGAGTGCCAAACACTCGTACAAAATCAACTGGGCACGCTTCATGACATCCATGTCCTTTCGCGTAAACATAAAAAAAAGAGTAGGTCAGCTCGAGCTGACCTACTCTTCATCATATAAGAAGCTCGATTATTTCAACACCTCAAGCTTTATCGTCGGTGCTATCTACTCAACAAACCTAATGTTCGTTGTTATGTCACTTACTGGCATAGTTCTGGAGAGGTTTAGCGAGAGCTGCTGCACCCTGCTGGGCATAATCACCAAGAGCCTCCGTGCCTTTCCCGATAGCTCCGGCACCCGCCTGAATCCCTTGCTTAGCTTTGTTAACACCGTACGGCACCGCCGTCGCACCGGTCCCTGCAATAGCCGCCGAAGAATAACCTGGAGCTTGTTTGAACCCTTCCGCGACGCCCGCACGTGCACCTTGTCCCGACATCTTTCCCCAAGCCCCTCTCCCAATCATATTCGCACCAGCACCGACTGTTTTGAGTGCCCCTTTGGCTAAGCCTCCAAGACCTTTCAGCCCCATCTTTGCCCCACCCAAGGCAAGTTGTCCAAGGAATGCCCCAATAGCTTGTTTCTCAATCTCCTGCTGACGAACCAGAGCCGCAACCTTCATTCGCTCTGCTTTATGAGCACCAACAGCGGCAGATTTGAAGAGCCGATGAGTGTCATACTTACTGAGCTCTCGTTGAATTGCATCCAGGTTAAGGATAGCCGAGGCTAGTTTGATCCTTAGTCGTCGGTTCTCTGTGTTTTGATTACTCATTAAACTAATTCCTTTTTACTTATTCTTCATACAGGCGGCTCATCGACTTGGCGAAATCGCCGGGCTGCTCTCCCGATCGGCCTCCAAGGCCATCAAAAGCTGTGTCAGGAAGCTTACTGCCCTTCTGTTGCAGATCCATCAATCCCTTACGGTGACCTATTTCATTGCCGATAATCCCACCGGTTGCTGTCATTGCTGCCGGGAGAGCGGCCTTTCGGCCAAAGCCAAGCAGACGGTTGCCGTGTTTTGCTGCCGTAGCCATCGCCGGTGCCGCCCTTGAAAGCAACTGGGCGATACCGGGCAAGAGAGCCTGCTTCTCCAACTCATACTGACGAATCAACGCAGCAGCTTTCATTCGCTCTTCTTTATGAGCCCCAACCGCAGCAGATTTGCTGAGCTGGTGCAGGTTACATGCTGCCAGCTCTTGACCAATTGCGTGCATGTTAAGGATGGTCGAGGCTAGTTTGATATTCTGTAAACGCTTCTCTGTGTGTGGCCTCGCACTTCCACTCTTGCCAAATCCCAGATGCTGCATGAGCTGGCTGATCGGCTTCTCGCCCCGCTGCAAACGCCGATAGTTATCAAGCATCATAGATTTTCCAGGGGCGACGCCCTTCCCGTCCCACTGCGGAGTGCTGTACCTTTCTTTGTTCCGCTTTTGAGATTCACTATTGTTCAGTCCAGGCGAGAACCCAGGCTTGGGAAGATTCTGCATCCCCTGCATCGCTCCTCTCATCCCCCTCGCAGCTCCGACGCCCTGCTGGGCTATACCCATGCCCTTATCACCCATGCCCGTCAACGACCGGGCCATACCTAGGCCCTTAGCACCCATACCCATCTGCCGGGCCACATCTCTCATCCCGTTCGCAACTCCGCCAGTACCAGCATCCATCCCCTGCGGGAACGAGCCGCCCTGTCCAACCCGCCAACCCTGCTGGGCTATACCCATACCCATGCCCTTATCACCCATACTCATCAACGGCCGGGCCATGCCTATGCCCTTAGCACCCATACCCATCTGCCGGGCCATATCCTTCGCCCCTCCCCACGCCCCGCCAGTACCAGCATCCATCCCCTGCGGGAACGAGCCGCCCTGTCCAGGCGAGAACCCAGGCCTGGGAAGATTCTGCACCATATCTCTCATCCGCTGAACACTGCTCTGGTAGGTGCCGCCAGTACCAGCATCCATCC
>Ga0233439_10003272_pt1 | contig 17067 bp, 16 predicted proteins | sample SI_123_September_6_FD_182713 | JGI IMG/M metagenome (GOLD analysis project Ga0233439, IMG submission 182713) | Seawater microbial communities from Saanich Inlet, British Columbia, Canada - SI_123_September2016_100_MG | ecosystem: Environmental > Aquatic > Marine > Inlet | place: Canada: British... | reverse complement strand
TCTCAATTATTAGCAAAACTTGAGGAAGTTAGAAAAAATGTATAATTATAAGATTCAAGTTATAAAGGTTGTTGATGGTGATACCATTGATGCTCACATTGATCTTGGGTTTGATGTCTCTATAAAAAACAGAATACGCCTATCTGGTATTGATGCACCAGAATCAAGAACCAGAAATCTAACAGAGAAAAAGTATGGTCTTGAAGCTAAAGAAAAACTCAGAGAATTACTAGGACATGAATCTGATGTTCTTACTGTTCAATCCCACGGATTAGGAAAGTATGGTAGAGTTCTTGGTACACTTTATGCTGGGGATAAAAATATCAATGAGACAATGATATCTGAGGGGTATGCAATTGGATATCAAGGGGACAGAAAAATAGAAGTCCCAGAATTGTTAAAAATGCTTGATGCGGTGCGGTCATGCCAGCAGTAGCCAGAGGATCTACAGTAGATACCGTAACTACTAATCACGGATGTACAGCTTCAACAACCACAGAAGGTAAATCATCAAATGTTATTGTGAATGGTACTGGTGTACATAGACAATCTGATAAAAACACTTCCCATACTTATTCACCACCCGGCTGCCCGTCCCATCAAACTACAATTTCTGCAGGATCCTCTACAGTATTTGCTAACGGTTTTGGTATTGCTAGAATAGGCGACTCGTATAGTGGGGGTGAAGAGGTATCTTCTGGATCTTCTAACGTATTCGCAGGGAATTAATTATAATAACCATTATAAATAATAATATAATAACAAATCATTAATGATATGGCAATTCAGACATCAGCACACATAGATGCACAGGGAACCAATATATCGGATAAAACTATTCGAATATGGAAAGATCTCAATATGGGATTTTCTTCTCATCCTGTTACGGGGGACATTAATAGAGTCTACGATGTAGAATCAATTAAACGATCTGTGAAGAATCTTATTTTAACTAATTATGGTGAGAGACCCTTTCAACCTTGGATCGGTTCGAATATAAGAGGGTTATTATTTGAGCAGATGGATCCGTTAACTATGTCTGCATTAAAAACACAAATAGAAATATTATTAAATAATTTTGAACCCAGGGTTATATTGACATCATTAGAAATAAATGATCTCGATTCAAATTCTCTGAGAGTTACAATATATTTTACTATAATTAATTCAATATCTGGGGAAGTACATTCCCTTGACACTTTTCTAGATAGGATAAAATAATGGCAATTTCCACCACAGAACAGGATTTCTTTGATATAAAGAACAATCTCAAAGTCTTCTTAGGGAATCAATCTCAATTTGCGGATTATGATTTTGATGGGTCTGCAATGTCAACCCTTCTTGATGTATTAGCATATAATACTCATTATAACGCCATTACAGCATCAATGAGTGTAAATGAAATGTTTCTTGATACTGCACAGCTTAGACATAATGTAGTTTCTCATGCTAAATCCTTAGGGTATACCCCCAGATCAGTTAGAAGTTCAAATGGTTCGATTAGTTTAACTGCTGATGTCAGTAATAGCCCCGACAAAATAACAATACCCAGGGGTACTACATTCAATGGCCCGAATGGGGTGAAGTTCAATACTATTTCTGACTATATTACAACGGTTACTGGAAGTTCAATTGCAGTTTCGGATATTACAGTATACGAAGGTAAATTTATATCTAACTCCTATGTTGTTGATAGCGGTAGACAAGTATACAGAATACCAAATAAATCCTGTGATATGACAACCCTCCGAGTAAAGGTATACAAAGATTCAACCCTAACGGATTTTACAACATATATAGAGTCTAAAACCCTGATCGGGCATAACAGTACATCGGCCATATACTTCACGCAAGAGGGTATAGATGAAAATTTTGAAGTATATTTTGGTGATGATATTATCGGTAAAAAATTAGAAATCGGTAATGTTGTTGAATTGGAATATTTAAAATCATCTGGGGATATTGCAAACGGTATTACTACAATGTCATCCGGATCTTCTGTGACAAACCTTACGAACATAGCTATTACCCTGACGGATAAAACCTCTGGTGGTGCTGGTATTGAAACCATAGAATCTATAAAGAAAAACGCACCATATTTATATACTGCTCAGAACAGAACTGTTACTATTAATGATTATAAATCTCTATTGAAAAATCACTTTTCCTTTATCGAAGATATGACAGTTTGGGGTGGGGAAGATAATATACCACCAGAATATGGTAAAGTATTTTTATCGGTCGATACTTCTAGCAACACTGCTCTGACTTCATTAGAAAAAACTTCTATACTACAAGAACTTAATAAATTTAAACTCACTTCCATATTACCAGAATTTGTTACTCCCGATTATACTAATCTAGTTTTAAATGTGAAATTTACATTTAATTCTTTAGTAACATCTAATACAGCAACAGGATTATCATCACTTATATCTGATAAGATTGTGGCGTTTAATGCAGAATTAGCAAAGTTTGATACCTCTTATTATAATTCAGATATAATATCACTTGTTTTGGCTGCTGACCCTAGTATTGTATCGGCCACAGTTAATCATACTGCAAATAAAAGTATAGCATCATTCACCAATGTTACGAGTAAATATACTTTTAATTTTAATAATGCAATATATCATCCGCACGAATATCATACAACCACTGCTCTAAAAGGAGTTATTTCCTCGGATGGATTTAATATAACCAACTCAACTTATACTCATTTTCTCGAAGATGACGGCATTGGTAAAATTAAGCTCTCATATATTTCAGATGAAGGTGCTACAGTAATTGTAAATAATCAAATAGGAACTGTTGATTATACTACTGGCGAAATTATAATTTCAGAAATATCAATATCCTCAGCAACACTTAAAATGAATGTACATTTAGATTCGTTTGATGTTATACCTCTAAGAAATGATATTATTACAATATCAGATACTACTATAAGTGGTACACAATTAACGAGTAAATTAGGAATTCAAACAACCGAAACCAATTATACAGCATCACCGGCTAGATTATAATGAATATAGAAAATCAATTTCCAGAATACATAAGGGAACAATTCCCGGATTTTGTACGTTTTGTCGAATTGTATTTCGATTTTCTCAATTCTGCTGAAATAGTATACTCCTCGGGGATTGGCAATCTTACAATAGATAGTATTCTGACGGGGGATGTTTCTAGTACTACTACTAAAATTACCGGAATAGATCCTACTAATAATAGAATATTTGTGACAAAACAAAATTCACTCGTTATTGGAGAGAGTCTATCCGATGGATCTGGTAATTCTTGTAAAATTGTATCATATACACCCAACCCATCACAAACAATATCAGAACTGCTGAATTATAAGAATCTGGATGAAACCAGATCTACTTTATTTGAAAAGTATCGTTCGGATTTAATGACAGTTATACCGAACCGGTTAGAAAAATCTGTAGACATTCCTAACCTTATTAAAAATATAAAAAGTTTATACGTACAAAAAGGAACTACTGAATCATATAAAACATTATTCTCGTTATTATTTAATGAATATGTTGAAATCTATTATCCTGCGTATGATATGCTTGAATTATCTGCAGGAGAATGGAGTGGCAGATATTCTATAGAGGTTGATGTTGTTAGTGGTAATCCCTTTAGTATAATAGCTGCTGATGTTACACTAACAACCCCCACTTTCAAAACTGTTATTACTCATGTATCCTATATTAGAAGAATATCGTTTACGAGGTTTGAAATGTATTTTCGAGATAGAATTGAAGATGCATTTGCAGTAGAAGGTACATCCATTGTTGGTTCGGGATTTACCGGTGCAATACCAGCTTCAACTTCCATAGTATCTTATGGTGGAGAACATACAGATAATAAAGGGTTTGTTTCAGATTCTAATTACCTTCAAAATAAATATTACCAAAAATATTCATATGTTGTTAAATCTAACGTAGTTCCGAATTCATATAAATCAATTATTAAAGGCGCTCTTCATCCTGCCGGATTAGTAGAATTCGATGAATTGGTTATAACTAATCTTCTATCAGTATCAGATGCTCTAAGAGTGTTAAAAGCTAGATTTATTAAGAGTTTCAATGAAGGGCTTGATACAACGGATGATGCATTATTGAGTATATTTAAAACCCTAATCGATTCGATTAGTATAACAGACTTATATGCTATGGGTATAAATAAGGATATATCAGGGGATAGTATTGGGTTTTCCCATATTCAATATTTCGATTTAAACCCATATGCCGTAGACTATTTTAATCAACCAGCTGTCGGTACAGACGCTTACACAGATTCGAGAATATAAATGAAAAATGAAGAAAATTTAAAAGTAACAGGGCGAGTTAATATACAGGTTATTAACTCTGGCAAAGTTATCAACTCTATTGATATTGATAATTTAGTAGTAACCACCGGAAGAAATTGGATTGCTGGTATAATTGGGGGGACAAGCGGCACCATGTCCCATATGGCAGTAGGAACAGGAACAACTGCACAAGTATTGGCGGATACTACACTTGAGACCGAACTTGCTAGGGGTACTACAGCAGGTTCTGCTTTAAACAATACTGCTTCTTTCTCCTCAGTTTTTAACGCTGGTGTTGCAACCGGTGCTATTACCGAAGCTGGTATATTCGATGCGGCAAGTGCGGGGAATATGCTTTGTAGAACAACCTTTGCCGTTGTTAATATAGGATCTTCTGATTCTATGTCAATCACATGGACTATAACTGTCTCTTAATATGTCTAATGCTAAAATAACACCGCAATTTCATTATTCGATTGCTAAATCAGTATTTGATGATATAGCAACGAATACAGGTCATTATAATTATTTCGTTTCCGATACAACGCCATGGACTGACCTTGCCAATGTTCCTGTGTATAGTGTTTCTGTTAGTTCGGAAACCGATATTCGATCGAATATGGTATCAACCAAAAAGGTTAATATCAGCGACGTATCTTTTGTTGTGCCGGATAATCAATGGGCATCCGGTGAAATTTTTGATATGTATGACGATTTAGTAGACATGAGCACAAAGAAATTCTACGCTATCTCTAATAACCGAATATATAAATGCCTAGATAATAATGGGGGTGTTGCATCAGTAACACGACCAACCGGAACTGAATTATTCAACATTTCAACCTCTGAAGGTTATATCTGGAAATATATGGCAGATATACCACCGGGTTTTATTAATAAATTTGCCGGATCTGGAATGATGCCCATAACAAGGCAGATTCATAATCCTTATTATTCTGCAGGTAATATACTAAACGAAAATGTAACCATCGTAACAGCGGGCACAGCTTATGATAACCAATCTTACCTGGTTATAGATGGGGATGGAACTGGTGCAGATGGAACGGGAACTGCTACTGCTACTGCTACACTAGATAGTAATGGATCTGTGACCGATATTACTATTACTGATGCAGGGAAGGGTTATACCTATGCCAATTTAACCATAGTCAAAGGGGCCAATGATCCTGGAAGCGGTGCTACATTTGAAATTAGTGTAGGTAATTATGGTAATCTAGATACTAATCAAGCTGTAGTCGAGGCTGCTGCTGTCGATGGGTCAATATCAACGATCATTATAGAAAATGGTGGTTCAGGATATGATATACCAGGTAATGTAACTGCAACAGTTGTAGGAGATGGGACTGCAGGTGCTATTAGTTTAACTATAACTAATGGGGTTATAACAGATTTAATAATTGATAATTATGGTTCGGGATACAATTACGCCACTATATCTATAACAGATTCCTCTCTACAAAAAGGCAGTGGTGCATCACTCAGAGTTATTATATCTCCTCGTGGTGGGCATGGTTACGATCTCCCTCGAGAGTTAAAATCGACAACTCTCTGTTTATTTAATTCCCTAGACGAAGATAAAAATCACGGTATCATAGTAAATAATGATTACAATCAAATAGGATTGATCAAAGGTATAGAACAATATGGTGTAACATCAAAGTTCTCTGGTGCAATTGGCACGACCTGTTATTTAATTGATGCGTCTAGTATTTCTCCGTCCGTAGTTATTAATACAGTTATCTATATGGGTACAAAGACATTTAGGGTTATAAGTTATGATGGATCTAAAGTCTTATTACAGGCAATACAGCACAGCACAAATCCTGCTGGAACTTTATTTTTAGATTCGGATGCAACAAATACAGCACTCACAGTTACTTCAATATTATTTTCCCCCACTATAAATAAATATTCTGGGGATATTATTTTAGCGGAAAATAGGATAACATTTTCTGTGACAGGTGATATCAATTCGGGTAATCAGGGAGTTAAGTTTAAATCTTACATATCATTCTAATATAAATATAATATATACCTAAAAGAGAATTATTATGTCTTACAATTTTAATACAGATCCTTATTTTGATGACTATGATGAGTTAAAGGATTATTTGAGAATATTGTTTCGCCCAGGCACAGCTGTGCAAGCGAGAGAATTAACACAAATACAATCAATATTACAAAATCAAGTCGATTCTATAGGGAAACATTTATTTAAAAATGGTTCTCCTGTTGTTGATGGTAGACTTAATTATTCTCCCCGAACAGATTATGTTAAAATAATACCTCCTTCTACAGGGGTGGTATTATCTGCTTCAGAGGGGTTATTATATACTGGGGCTACTTCTGGCGTTACAGGAACAATCATTCATACGGAAACGTCAGATTCGACTGATACGAATGATGTAGTTTATGTTAGGTATATTTCATCTGGTACTTCTGGTGAAACCACATTTCAGGCAAATGAGAATATAACTTCTAGTGGAGCTACACTTACTGTACAATCTGACGCTTCTAGTAACGTTGTTTCTGGTCTTGGTTCAATGTTATCTATATCTAATGGTATATATTATATAGATGGATTTTTTGTTAAAGTGGTACAATCTAATCTTATATTAAATAGATACGATTCAACCCCCTCGTTTACCTGCGGTCTTGCATGGGAACACGATATAACAACCTCTGCTACGGATTTAACTTTAAATGATAATGCAACAGGCTCTCCAAATTATGCCGCTCCTGGAGCTCATAGATATTCAATATCCACGACATTTGTAAAATATCCGCTGACCGTTAATTCCGAAGGGAATTTAACCAATACAGAATCTAAACCAAGATACCTAGAATTATATAGGGCTGAGGTTGGGGTTACTCGACTAATGCAAGACACTCCTAATTATAGTGTTGTTGAGCATGAACTAGCTAAACGAACATTTGACGAATCTGGTGATTATGTTGTAAGAGATTTTATAATAGATTTTATCGAGGATCGTAATAATTTTGTAGAAACCTGGGTCGCATCATCAAATTATATAATTGGCGACGTAATTAGGGAAGATGTTGGCGGACTGGGATTAACTTACACATATAAATGTGTTACGTCAGGAACATCGGCAGCAAATAAACCCGCATTCCTAACAACCTTTTCAACTTTTACGGATGGCGGTGTAACGTGGCAATTCGTTGAGAAGGTTCATTTAAATTCTGGTGCATATCCTGCTATTCCACCTGTTACAACCCCTGTTACATACGCTGGACAAGAAGACAAATATATTGCAGAAATTTCAAATGGCATAGGTGTAGTTAAGGGATTTTCCCATACACAAACCGGTAAATTAAAATTAAGGAATGACAGAGCTCGAGATATAGCAAGGGAAGATGCTTCTACCGTTTCCGTGAGTACACCCAAATATGTGCTGATTGATCTTCCATCAGCATTACCCTCGCAAATGGGTACAGAATTTATTGATTTTGATATATACAACGAATTCAGTCTCACTCCCGGAACTGCTGTTGGTACTAAAATAGGAACTTGTAAAGCAAGATGGATTGAAAGACACAATAGCACAGTAGGTAATAATGAATATAGAGTTTATATCCATGATATATCTATTGATTCTGGATATATCTTTTCTAGGAATGCTAAATGCTTATATATTGATACTGCTTCTACAATAGGATCAGCCAATTTCACTGGTAACATTACACAATCTTATGATGGATTAACAGGAGCGATAGACGGTTCAACCGGATCTGCCAATATTACAGGTATCGGCACAAAATTCACAGAGGAACTTAAGGTAGGGGATTATATAACTGCAGATTCCGGTGTTAATAAATATAAAATTGGTACCACCACAGCTACTACATTAACAGTTACCCCCAATTTGGCTGCTGACATAACATCATCTGTATTTTCTATCTCAAATTCCTATCTCGCAAATAACGATAACAATGCGGTTTATAAATTAACACATAACTTCATTAAAGATCTGAAGTCTGCTGATGGCATTAGTTCTGATACTGATTATTTTATAACAAGAAAATTAGGTACTCAATCAACGCTTTCATCAACAACAACTCTGACATTTCCACTAACAGGGGATGAAACTTTTGCTCCAATTACACCGCAAAATTACACCGTAATTAATGCTAGTACTGGTAGTATCATAAATCCTCACACGATTACACGTAGTAATGCTAATCAATTAATTACAGTATCGGGATTATCGAATTCAACATCATATACTATATTTGGCACAGTTAGAAGATCTAATGCTCAAGCGTCAACAAAAACGATATCTGTGGGAACTTTTGATTTAACTACTTCAAACGTTATCAATATATCAAAAATATTATTAGATAAAGCAGATTGTACAAAATTATTATCAGTTAAAGTAGCTCCTGCATTTGGTACTATAAACTCTAGTAATGATGCCACTAAAGACATCACATCACAATATAAATTAAATTCCGGTCAAAGCAATTTATACTATGGCATAGGATCAATTGAACGAAATACCGCTTCGGATCTAACCGGATCTATTCGGATTTATTTTGAATATCATGATCATTCCTTTAGTTCTGATAGGGACTTTTTCTCCGTTGAATCCTACATTTCTACAGATTATACAAATATACAACCTAATCTTAGAGATTCAATTGATTTTAGACCAGTGCAAAATGATAATGGGGTTGGATTTAAAAATGCTAATTTCGGTATATTAAAATATGATAATGATGTTTCATTGGATTATTCATACTATCTTCCAAGAATGGATGGAATTGTATTAACCCCCAAGAAAGAGATTAAAATCATTAAGGGTGAATCATCATTAACCCCTCAAATGCCGACACTACCAGAGGGGTCTATGTTATTATATACTCTAGGTAATGTGCCTTACGGTGGAGTCTTACCTTCTTCTGTTAAGGTTAAGAAAAAAAATAACCGTCGATATACTATGAAAGACATAGGGAAACTGGATAGACGTATTGATAATCTCGAATACTATACGTCTCTAAGTATGTTAGAGATGGAAACATCTACAACAGAAGTAAAAGATCCCAATGGATTCAGCCTATTCAAAAATGGATTTATTGTTGATTCTTTTAATGATATGGGTGTTGGTGATCTAAAGAACCCAGATTATAAATGTTTTATAAACACGGGCGCTGGAGAATTAAGATCCCCAATAATAGAGTCCCACATAAAATTAAAAGAAAATGGAACAATATCCGATAGGATTTCGAATAATTATGTCGTAAATAGCAACATAGTAACATTACCTTATACTGAGAAAGAATATGTTGGAAATTCTAATAGTTCTAGGGTATCAAATGTTAATCCATTCGCCGTAGTTTCGTTCATTGGTGTAGGGGAATTAACACCAGAATCAGATATATGGACTGATACCGACACACTCCCTGTTATTAGAGATTCAAACTATTAAATTAAACGAGAATATCAATGGTCGCTAACGTACAATCAAAATTAGAATACGAAATTACTGCAGAAGAATCAACTGCTGCATTAGTTCAAGCTGCAGAAGAATTTAATGCCGCGAATCCAGATAAAGCTGTTCCTATCAAATGGAGTACCCTGTCAACGGGGATAGCAGGGAATGATCCTAGAGTAATGGAAATTATTGCCAACGCAAGTTTTATTTCTGCAGAGCATGAGTATACTGCTGAAAATAATACAGCTGCTGCTGCAGCATATAATAGTGGTGGAATTGAGGCAGCTGAGCACGAGCTTCTCGGGCAATCTGCAAAATTTACACAATCATTCACGGATGCATATAATACTGCAAATGGAACGGATTATGCAGTATCAACAAATGTCGAATTTGGTACAGAAAAAGTTCCTAATCCCCATGGTGGAACAACATTCCCCATAATCAATAATTCAACGTGGTCGAGGCCAATTGATTCGGATTTTGATGTATCAGGTCATCCACGCGCAAATGTTATATATGGAACTGGTCCTTCTGTTACAGAGCCGCAAGAAACTTATACATCAGAAACCACTTATTATCAAGTCGCTCACACTACATATGAAACGAGAGCTGAATATACTGAAGAGAAGTCATCAAAAATAACTTCAAGTTTAATCCCATACATGAGGGCAGTAACCCTAAAGTATATAGTAACGGGATTGAAAAGAGATTCAATTATTAATGTATTTGCTGATAAAATTGACTTATCAGGATACACTGTACCTTCTACAGAATTAACTGTATCTGTAACATCAGGAACATTTGATACAAAGAGTGTTGTTGGATCAGAGGATGCTGATATTCGAAAAGTTTCGGGAAATAAAGTAACAGCATTAAATATTGGGGATGTTATAACTGGCGGAACATCTTCCGCAACAGGCGTTCTATTGGGTATAGAGAAAACTTCGGGGTCCGACATTGTACTATTCGTATCAAATGTTAAAGGTACTTTCGCCGCATCTGAAGTTATTACAGGATCGGTCTCGAGCGCAATAGCAACTATATCTACTATAAACATACCAACTGCAACGAAATCATCCCCCTACGGTAATCTCTACGGATTATTAACAATTCCAAATGAGGGAGATAAAAAACTAGTTGTTGGTAAGAAAGAGATTATCTTTACAACATCAGGTCTATCAGATATCTTTTCAGAATCCTTTGCCATTGTCGATTTTTCTTCAACTGGTACATTAATGTCCACTCAACCTAAAGTTTCTAGTATTAGAAATTGGGTAGAATATCCGGTTACTACCTATACAACAGAATCATCAACACAAGAGGTTCGAGGTGATGATATAATTGTAACTAAAGCGGGGGAAGAAATTCCTATTGGTTTGACATGGCATGCTCAATGGCAATGCCCAGTCGATCCTCTATGTCAAACCTTTTTTGTTGAAGATGACACAGGTATATTTGTAACCGGTATAGATTTATATTTCGGACAAAAAGATACGTCAGATATTCCTATATATGTTTCAATAATAGATACTGTCAACGGTTATCCTGGCCCTCGTTCACTCCCTCTATCAGAGGTTTATGTTGATGCTGCCGATATCATTGTAGATACAGTTAATACAACTACAGTGGGGTCTAAAACTTACGGGAATCCTACTCCAACCAATATAAAATTTCGTGCTCCGGTTTACCTCGAGGGTGGTAAAGAATATGGCATTTACATAAAATCAGATTCAGAAAAATATGTTGTATGGACATCATATATGGGAGATGATGATGTAGGTGGTGGGGGTTCTATACAAACACAACCTCTCCTTGGATCCCTATTCAAATCTCAGAGTGCATCCGTTTGGACAACCGATCAATATGAAGATCTAACATTTAAACTATATAGAGCTGAGTTTGATACCGGTGCCGGCACTTTCAATCTTGTTAATGACGATATCCCAGAGATCGACGTTTCTCATGTATTTGGTAGAACTAAAACCAATTCACCATTAATTAGAATATCATTACCAAATAACGGACTCAATAATGGAGATTCCGTTGTAATTTCTGGTCTCGAGGCTGGTACTTATGCTGGGATTAATGCTACAGCTATTAATGGTACACACATTATATCTAATGCTGAGAATGATTTCTTTGTCATAGATTCTGGTACAAATGCTACAAGCTCTGAATATTTAAGACAGAAATTTGGACTAAAAATAACAAATAATATTAAAGTTGATGACATACAACCAGCGTTCAAAGATAAAATTATACCTGGTACCAATCTTGAATATAAGTATAAGAAATATGGTGATACATCCTATACAAAATTAGTAAATAGACTCAATAAATCTACTACCTCTACTATCTCAGTTCTTAATCCCGTCGGAGAAACTGCACAATATTCTGGAAACAGTTCATTAGAATTTAAAGCAACATTAACAACAACCGATGCGAAGGTATCACCGATAATTAACATTGCTGGTATTGATGCACTATGTTCTACAAATAGGATTAATTTACCAGATATTACTAATATTAATACTGCATTGGATGTGGGATCATTTACATCTGGTACATTAACAAACTCTACAACATCTTCTATTATATCGACTGCTGATGCAGCGACTATATTAGAATTTGGTAAATTTAAAATTGGAATGAACCTTCATATATATGATGGAACTTCTGGTGGTACAGATCTTGGTAACTTTATCATAACAGATATATCTGATGATAAGACTACCGTGACAGTAGCTTCTGAATTTACTATGACAGGAACAACCCTATATATAGAATATAACACTAGATATCTTGACGAAATAACACCGATGGGATCTACATCAGCTTCGAAATATGTTTCGAGACCACTTCAATTTGTTAATATTTCAACAGGGTTTAAGCTATTCTTTACATATAACCAACCCTATAATACTAATATAGATTTTTATTATAGAACATCTAATTCTGGTGTTGAAGGTGTAATACATAAAAAATTAAAATATACAAAAATTGATAATATCGGTACAAAATCGTCTAATAATAAGAATGGATTTTTTGAAGGTGCTGTCACTGTCACTGGTGTAGATGACTATGATGTTATTTCGGTTAAGATAGTTTTTAATTCTGCGGATTCCAATAAAACTCCTAGACTCAGAGATTTTAGGATCGTGGCAGTAGCATAATGAAAGTCGATTCCAACCCAAACCTAAATAAAAATAAGTTTGGGTTAATTGTTAATTCAAATAAAAGTGATTATAGTAAGTACATGGAAGATAAGAAAATTAGAGTCAGAATGGATAAATTAGAATCTGATATAAATAGTATAAAGAATATGTTAGTACAATTATTGAATAAGGAACCATAATGGCTGAACTCTATCTGAGACAACCAAATACAACAACTCCGACGGTAACAACGGTTAAGAATAACCCTCTAACCAATGAAGAAGTTGATAGTAATTTCGTTAACATAAATGATGAAGTTGAACAGGCTTCGGAATCAGCTGTTGCAATGGCAATAGCACTAGGAGGATAATATGGCAAATACATTTAAAAATGCAGGAATTCAAGTAGGGACGAGTAGGACTACTTTATATACCTGTCCAGCAGCTACAACAGCTGTTATACACGCATTATATATTTCGAATGTTGACGGGGCAGTTGGTTCGGATGTAGATATCGAAATAACCGTTGATGGCGGTACAACATACAGATATATAGGTAAAACCCTAGCAGTACCAGAGGATTCAACACTGGTCTTAGATAAACCGATTAATTTGGAAGCTGGGGATATATTAGCAGTAACTGCATCAAGTACAGGTGATATAGAAGCAGTTTGCGCAATTTTAGAGATAGCATAAGGATTATATATGTCATATATAGGAACTAAGACTGGCGGCCACGTATTTAGATCGAATGCATTTAATTCGGTTAGATATACAGGCGACGGAACAACTACCCAATACAATTTACCAGAAACGGTTGTTGATGACGATGCTGTTCTTATTCATATAGATGGCGTTAAACAACATGCGCCCGCAGCATATAGTACCAGTGGAACAACCTTAACATTTACAGGAGCTCCACCAAGTGCTTCTTCCATTGAAATAATACTCTTTGGTATTGGAGAGGTTAATATACATACTCCAACTACAAATTCTGTTGGTGTTTCTGCTCTGAAAACCTCTGATGGTACAGCTGGTCAAGTATTAACTACCGATGGAGCTGGTGCGCTTAGTTTCAGTTCTAAATCAACTGAGACCCTATCGTCAATGGGAGTAACATCCACAGCAGCTGAACTTAATATACTAGATGGGGTAACATCAACTGCTGCAGAATTAAATATCTTAGATGGAGTAACATCCACAGCATCAGAGTTAAATATACTAGACGGGGTTACAGCATCAACTGCTGAACTGAATTATGTTGATGGTGTGACAGCCCTAATTCAGACTCAGCTTGATGCGAAAGAAACTGCTGATACGGAAATATCTAAAACTGATGTAGCAGAAACACGCACCGCAAGCATTAACATGGCAGACAATGTTCTGCAAAGACCAGAACTCAAAGACTACTCAGAAACTAAAGTGGCTATGGGTGCTAACTCCATTGATTTGAGTGCTGGTAACGTACACACAAAGACCATATCAGGGTCAACTACACTCACATTTGATAACCCACCAGCGACAGGAAAAACAGGTTCATTTACTTTAGTTCTTGTTAATGGGGGAACTAATGTGACGTTCCCAACAGTTCTATGGGATGGTGGAGATGCACCCTCACTATCGGCATCAGGAACGGACATTTTATCGTTCATGACGATGGATGGGGGTACAACATGGTATGGGTTCATTAGTGGTCTGGGGATGGCATAATGATTGCCAATAAACTCAGGTCTGGGTCAAACCAACCGACTAAAGAATACACCGCATCAGGAGCGTTAGCGAATGGGGATTTGGTTATTCTCAATGCTGATAATACTGTGAGTGTGGTTGAAGGGACAACAGTATCCGATAGTTTACCCTCTGGTAGTTCGTATCAAGTTCCAGTAGGTTCTTCATATCCATTAACATGGGGCAACGACCGAGTAAACGCTAAGTATGACCCTAATGTACCAAATAGAATTTTAGCGTCTTATCGCAAGAAGTATCAGGATAATTCGCGCGAATTAGTGGTAACTATAGGTACAGTTTCGGGTAATGTCATATCATGGGGAAGTGAGCAAGTTGCTTATTATGGTAGGTCTGATGACCATATAGCCGATTTTGACCCAGCGACTTCTGGAAAAGTTATCGTTGTATTTACTCAATACTCTGGTGCATCTTACCCCAGCCAACCGAAGGCGGTTGTTGGGACAATATCAGGGACTTCTATTTCTTGGGGTAGCATCACTAGCATAGCCTCGGAACGTGGTTACGCTTTTGCAGCCGCCATCGACACCAGCGGAGGAGGTTTTGTTGCTTGCTGGAAAGAGTACCCAACTGATTATGGGAGGGTCGTATCCTGTTCCATATCAGGAACTACCATCAGTGCTGGTTCAGTCGTTACACACTCATCGTTTAATGTTGGTGATTCTAGTATAGCGTATTCAAAAGCACCATCTAGTGGAACTAATTATTGGATGATTATGTGTAACGATGGTAGTAGCAGTTATGCGGGGCATTACCGAAAGGGGTATAGGTCTGGTACGACAACGAATTTAAGTTCTTCGGGGAATCCTACGTCATCCCAGTGGAGTGATATACAAATAAGAGGTAGTCAGGTAGTGTCTGGTAATTTCTTAATTACATATCGAATGTCCAATGCTATGTATGTTCGGTTAATTACTAGCTATAACTCATTCGGGTCGCAAAATCAGGTTCATTCATCGACAATATATAACAAAACCGCTGAATTTGACGGGGTTGATGCGTCTAAAGCCATGCTTTTTTACAGGCAGTATTCCACCAATTACTCTGCTGTAAAAAAACTAACCATCTCAGGTTTTACTACGTCCGAGGGTCCAGAGGTAGTGGTAAGGTCAGTCGATGGTGCGTGTGCTGGGCATGGGGATACCAATAATACTGGGAAGTATACGATGGCAGCATACGATAGAGATATTGGTTCTTTCGCTACGTCAGGGCCAAATTACGTTTACGGATATACATTACAGACTTCATACACCTCAGAAAATCTCACAGCATCCAACTTCATAGGTATATCTAACGGAGCATATGCAGATACAGCAACAGCAACCATCCAAATGAACAGGGCAACCGATAATGCCCAATCTGGCTTAACGGCTGGGTCTACATATTACGCACAGACTGATGGAACATTAAGCACTACGGCAGATTCACCATCTGTTTCGGTCGGTGTAGCTCGAACAACAACATCTATCAAGATTAAAGGAAGTAACGCATGATAACAATTACATTTAACGACACTAATATTTCTGCTTACATCTTTGATGATGGTTATGAGTTAGTTTCAACAGACACAGAAATTACTTGCTCAGATTTCATTATTGGTGATATGAATTCAACCAACGCGACCATTCATAATGGGGTTACTCCACCTGATGATTGGCGAGGAGGGAACTACCTGTTTGATGGTGCCGATTGGACTTTAAACCCCAATTGGATAGATAGTAGGTTGCATGAGATAGCAGAACTTGAAGCACGAATAGCTGAACTGAAAGGTAGCTGATATGACTGCGATAGTTGATATAAATAACATCATATATCCAGAGAAACCATAATAGGATAAGAAATGGCATTAACCAAAATAAAGAATACCAGTCTCGAAGATGCAGATTTAGTTACTCTGGCAGGTAATGATGGTACAAATTTAACAGGTGTAGTTAAATCTGCTAATGATTGAGGTGGACAGGGCGAATCATACTGCTGGTCGTAGTAATACACAAACGACTAATCAGTTAATGACTCTGACCATGATGACTGATGCTCCGTATCGGAGATTGCGTCAATGTCTATCTGAGATTGAGAAGAAACGGTCAGCACTGGATGAATCATTCTGGCGTATGAAGAAAGACCAAGTTCGGATTAATCGGTGGCGTGACTTGGGCGATGAAATGTCAATGATTCGTGCTGATGAAAAAGAACATGGGATGCAACGCTCCAAAGACTATATTGATGCCGCTTTCAAAGAGATTGCAGTGTTTCAAGAAGCCTATGAGGAAATCAGAATTTCCCATGGCATTCCAGAGAATTGGGATGAACGCGATGCCGAGGAAGATGAGATTAAACATCACATTCGCCAAGCGTTCAGACAAGCACAT
>Ga0233439_10003270_pt1 | contig 17067 bp, 20 predicted proteins | sample SI_123_September_6_FD_182713 | JGI IMG/M metagenome (GOLD analysis project Ga0233439, IMG submission 182713) | Seawater microbial communities from Saanich Inlet, British Columbia, Canada - SI_123_September2016_100_MG | ecosystem: Environmental > Aquatic > Marine > Inlet | place: Canada: British... | reverse complement strand
AGTTAATCCAAATTCTTTTAGTTTCTCTGATGCTTTGAAAGCTATACCTCTAGAATCTCTAGTGTATCTTGATTCTTTGTTTGTACTTCCATCATAAAGATCACAAAAAATTCTTGCATTTTTTCTACTACCTGGATCATAATCATTAGGAAGGATTTTGAATGAATTTGGATCAGGCATTAAAATCATATCAGATTTATTTACAGATTTGAATCCAACAATAGAACTTGCATCTAATTTTTCAAGACCATTTACAAAACTATTTTTATCAATTGCGTAGCTTGGCATTCCAACATTATGGAGTTCACCAAAAATATCTACAAACCAAAAGTCTATGAATGATATATTTTCATCTTGAATAGTCTGTAATACTTGATCTGAATTCAATTTGATATTAATTCAGAATTTGTTTACTAATGTTATCTTGTAAGTTAGAATTGTCAAGTTAGTCAGGTAAATTATAAAATTTGTTGTAATTAACTCATCTTTGATGCTTTGATAACATCAAGTTCGTCTTCAAAGAAGAATTTTTCTCCAAATGCAGGTTTTAGATCATCTAACCAGATAGCATTTTCATCATATTTTGCAAAAAATGGTTGGTCTACCCAATTAGGATTCCTTCCTTGTAAAAATCGTAAAACAAGTATTTTTTGATCATTTAATTTTGATGTTCCTACTACTTGCACTTTTCCTGGAGTTGCAGACATACTAGGTCCACGAACAGTTCTAGCTAGTCCACTAACAGAAGAATAGGCTTTACTAAAAATCTCATATGCTTTAACCAATGGAATTCCAAAATAGTGTTGAGCACCAGTATCTCTTACAACAAACATGTAGTATGGTATACAACCAAGTTGAACTTGTTTAGTCCACATTTTTGCCCACATATCAGCATCATCATTAATGTGTGCTAAAAGAGGAGATTGAGTTCGAATTTCTGCACCAGTTTTTCTTACTGCTTTAATTGCAGATTTTACAGATTCTGTTGATAATTCATTAAGATGATTAAAGTGGCCCATAAATGCAAGATGTAATCCACTATCAGTTATTCTTCTAAATACATCCAACATTTCTTCAGAATCTGAATCAGTCAAAAATTTGTAAGGCCAATAAGAAAGAGCTTTTGTTCCAATTCTAATTGTTTTTAAATTTTGAGGTTTTGATTCAATAATAGTATCAATATATTTTGAAAATATTTTTGCTTTCATAATCATTGGATCACCGCCAGTGAAAAGTACATCACTTATTTCAGGATGTTCAGAAACATATTGTACTAATTGTTCACCCTCTTGCATAGCAAATTTCATTTCATCCATTCCAACGAATTGTGGCCATCTAAAACAAAAACTGCAATAAGCATGACAAGTTTGACTTTGACTAGGGAAAAAAAGGCAAGTTTCTTTGTATTTATGTTGCATTCCATAAAGTTTGGTACCATCTTTTAACGTTGGAACGTTAAGCTCCATTTGTCCTGCAGGGTGTGGATTTAATTGTAAACGAATTTCATTTGCTATATTTGCTATTTCTTTTTTATCAGAATTATTTTTTAAAGATGTTTCCATTTTTTTGTAATGTTCTGGTTTTAGCATTCCTTTTTGAGGAAAAGTCAAAACATACATTGGATCATTTGGGATATTATTCCAATCAATTAATTGTTCGACAACATAATTATTTGCTTTAAATGGTAAGACATTTCCTACAACTTCCATTTCAAATTGTATTTCTTCACCAAGGTTTTGAATTTGTGAAAGAGTACGGAAATTTGATAATGTATAAGATTTGAGTGATGGTGAATCATCCCATGCTGATTCTTGGTAGGCCATTTTGTAAATAGTGTGTTTACCCTTGATAAAAGTTACAGGCTATATAGGCATGAAAAATTTAAACATTGAAAATTATTTGTAGTTTCAAAAAATAATGATAATAGAGGTTACCTTTGTATTCTAGAACATGTATTTGATTAGAATGGTGATTATAAATGGCTGAAGAAAGGTTACCACAAGTTTCTGCCGGTGAGTTTGAAACAGTTTCACAGCTCTTAGCATCATCTGAACCACTTCAAACTGCATTTTTCATAATGATTGCAGGTATAATTGGAATTGCTATTGGTTACAAAGCATTTTCAACTTGGGTTGGTTCAAAAAAATTCTATTATCAAAGACCGCATGCTTCAAGATTTCTACGAAGAGCGGTTCTTCCAGTTTTTGCAATCGTGTTTATCACACTAATCAATATCTACATACAAAGTGGTCTTTTGTTGGGAACTGATTTAACAATAATTGGAGATGAAGAAATATCCCCTCAAGAAATATTTGCAAAAATTCTCAACACTTTCAATATTTTGGTAATTGGCTATACAATTGCCCATCTCATTCCAATTGCTTTTACTAAACGTGAAAAATCTGCCTTGGAAAGAGAGGATTTTGAGGCTTGGTGTGAAATGCGAGGATTTGTAGATGATGAAGATGATTTAATTCATAAAGTGTACAAGTGGGTTCCACCAAAAACTACTCCAGAAGACATTGACGAAGAAGAATTTCAGGAATTACTTAAAACAGAACAAGGGAGACAACAATTAGAACAATTTCATACAGCAAAAGGAAATCCAATTGGAGGATATGAAGCGTTAGTTGACAATCCGTTTGAAGAATGGAAAAAATCAGAACGTGCAAAATATGAAAAATATTATCAAAATTGTATTACTGGTAACAATCAATCTGGAAGAAAATTAAAGCCAGGTGCAAAACCTGATGAGATATATCCAATCGATGTTTGGAGAACAGAAAAAAGATCAAATGGATTTGAACCATTAATTCCAAGTTCTCATCCTCCAGGATATGCAAAGAAGAAGATGGAAGGAATTCCAAAATCTGCAAAACAAATTATTCCAATAGGGATTTTTGCTGCAACTATTTTGGGAGTTCTTGCTTGGTGGGGAGTAGATTTGGTTGTACTTGCTACAGCTACTGGGGGATTAGCAATTGGAATAGGTTTTGCATTACAAGAAACAATGCAGAATTATTTCGCATACATCTTCATTAGAAAGGACAAAATTTTTGTCGAAGGTGAGCGTGTAAAACTTGATACAGGGTATAATGGATATATTCACAAAATTACGCCTAGAGTAACCTATGTTAGAGATGCATTAAACGAATCGGTGGCAATAATTCCAACAAGAAATTTGGTTACTGCCCAAGTAATTAATTATACACAAGGAGTAAAGATGGTTCCTGCTCTTGTACAAGTAGGTGTTTCGTATCTTAATGATCCTAAACAAGTTGCAGCAATTCTTGTAAAAGTTGGAAAACGTGCAATGAAAGAAGTTGTTGATGGTAAAGGTAGACATCTTGTTAGACAAAAACGATGTCCATACATAGAAAAAAACCAACCAAGTTGTGGTTGTGATAAAGATATTCTTGTTGATGTAAATCAACCAGTTGTGAGATTTGACCAATTCAATGATTCTGCATTAGATTTTTCATTATGGGTTTATGTCAGATATTATGGTGCACAATTCAAAACTAAAACAGACATGAGAATGATCATGTATGAAGAATTTAAGAAATATGATATCAGAATTCCATGGCCAATTAGAACAGTATACCAAGGAGATGAAAAACGTGAACAAGAAGAAATTGCCAAGCTTAATGAGAAGAGAAAAGGGGTTATTGATGAATACGGTGTTGGTGATCTTGGTCGCGGTAGTGGCGAAGATGAATAGTTTTCTCAAAACTTAAGAATCCCATTAAATCATATTTTCTTGTTGAGTAAATTAACAGTGATTGCAGGTAAATCTTCTGAAGAAGTAGCAAGGAAATTATCTAGAAAAATAAAGGCAAATTTTGTAAAATCACAAGTTAGAATTTTTGCTGATGGTGAAAGTAAGATAACTCTTAACGGAAAAATATCTAAAAAAAAATCTATTGTTGTACAATCAATTTACCCTCCAGTTGATACAAATCTACTGCAAGCATTATCACTTATTTCAAAAGCTAAAGAAACATCATCAGAAGTAATTGCTGTAATTCCATATATGGGATATGCAAGACAAGATAGAGAATTTTTACCAGGAGAAATTGTTACAATGAAAGTTCTTGGTAAATTATTCAAAGGAGCTGGCGCATCAAAAATTATCGCTGTTGATATTCACAGTATGATTGGATTCAAACATTTTTCAATTAAAACAAAAAATGTGTCTGCAATTCCTGAACTTGTACGATATTTCAAGAAATTGAGTCTGAAAAACCCACTTGTTGTATCACCAGATCAAGGAGGAAAAGATAGAGCACAAGAATTTGCAAAAGAATTAGGCTCAGAATACATTGCTTTAGAGAAAAAAAGAGATAGAAAAACAGGTAAAGTTCAGATTAAAACAAAGAATCTGGATGAAGTTGCAAATAGAGATCTGATACTAGTTGATGATATGATTAGTACCGGAGGAAGTATTGTGAAAGCTACTCAATTTCTTAAAAAACAAAAATGTAAAAAAGTCTATGTTGCATGTACACACGCACTTTTAATGAATGATGCTGAGAGTAAAATCAAGAAAGCTGGTGTTGCAAAAATTATTAGTGCAAACACAATTCCAGGTAAAACATCCATTGTAGATATTTCTAATACCATTGCAAAGGCAATTTAATTATGCCAGAAAGTTTTTTTGTTTTATCTAAAGATTATCTAGAACTTGGAACAGATGAAATTACAGCAATAGCAAAAATGTATGATAGATTTTCTAAAATAAAAATAATTTCTAATTTAGTAATAGTTCAATCTAAAACAAATGTAAACGAAATAGCAAAACGAGCTACATTTGTAAAAACTTCAGGACAAATTTTAAGAAAAATGTCAGGGTTATTTTTAGATGAAGAAAATATCGGAGTTTTAAAAAATGCAAAAAGTTTTGTTTGTAGAGTTATCAATTTATCATTAAATCAATTTAATGTTCCAGAATTAGAGAGTTCCATGGGAGACATGATATCAAAGTTCTCTCATGCAAAAGTAAATTTAGAAAATCCAGATATTACCGTATATCTTATTTTTACAAACAATGAGAACTTTTTTGGGTTTTCAAAACGAACTAAAGAGCAGATAAGACCAAAAAAGATCAAGAAATATCCTCATGAATTAGATTGGAAATTAACCAGAGTAATGATTAATCTAATTGGGATGAAAAAAGGAGAAACAGTATGTGATCCATTTTGTGGAACAGGTACTACACTACTTGAGGCAGAATCTATGGGAATTCATGGGATAGGATTGGATTTTGATGAAAAAATGTGTGAAATTGCTAAAAAGAATCTCAAAGTTAACAATTATCATTCAAAAGTTTTGAATTCAGAATTTCATGAATTATCAAAAATGTCTGACAAATTTAATGGAATTGTAACTGATTTACCATATGGAACAGCCTCAAAAACGTCAGAAAAACCTCAAGAAATATTGAAAAAATTCTTCTCAATGCTCCCTAAACGAAAAAGAGTGGCAATTATGTACAAAAAAGAAATGGATTTTAACTCAAAATTAAATGGATTAAAAAAATATCATATCTATAGGCATAAAAGCTTGACAAGAACAATTCTGATAAAATGAAACTTGTATTCTTAGGTACTTCTGCTGCCCAACCCACTGAAAATAGAGGATTATCATGTATTTGTTTAGAAAGAGATGGTGAGATCTTAATGTTTGATGCAGGTGAAGCTGCTCAAATATCATTTATGAAATCAGGTTTAGGTTGGAATAAAAAAATGAAATTATTTGTTACACATATGCATGGTGATCATTGTGTAGGAATTTTAGGATTGTTACAAACTATGTCAATGCAAAATAGAACTGAAACATTAGAAATTTTTGGACCAAATGGAATTGAAGAATTCATTGCAGCAAACATCAAAGTATTAAATTTTGGATTGTCATTTCCTGTTTTAATTACTACCATCAAAGAAGGAAAAACGTTTGAGGATGAAAAATTTTCTATTTATGTGTGTAAAGCAAATCATTCAGTAACAGCCTTCTCATATTTGTTTGAAGAAAAAGATAAACCTGGACGATTTAATCTAGATAAAGCCAATCAATTAGGAATTCCTGAAGGGAAACTATGGAGTGATTTACAAAAAGGCCAAAATATTACAATCAATAATAAAATAATAAATCCAAATCAAGTATTAGGTGAAAAACGTCCAGGTAAAAAAATTGGAATTTCTGGTGATACAATGCCAACTAAAGAATTAGAAAAATTTTTTGAGAATTGTGATTATCTAGTATTTGATTCAACATTTTTGGAAGAAGAGAAAAATAGAGCACAAGAAACATGCCATTCAACTGCAAAACAAGCTGCAACATTAGGAAAAAATGCTAAAGTAAAAAATTTGATTTTAACGCATTTTTCAGCTAGATACAAAAATGAAGAGGGACATTTGAAAGAAGCTAAAGAAATTCATGATTCAGTGATTACTGCGAAAGATCTCTTAGAAATAGAAATTAAATGAAATGTTTGAATCAATCAGTGAACAAATTAAAAATTATAAAAAAATTGTTTTTGTAACAGGAGCTGGAATTTCACAAGAAAGTGGAATTCCCACATTTAGAGGAAAAGATGGATTATGGCGAAATTATGATCCAATGAAGCTAGCTACCATTGATGCATTTTATGATAATCCTAAATTAGTGTGGGAATGGTATAACGAGAGAAGAAATAATATTTTTCAGGCACAACCAAATCCAGGACATAGTGCTATTGCTGAACTTGAAAAGCATACTCAAGTGACAGTTCTAACACAAAATATTGATGGATTACACAAGAAAGCTGGAAGTTCAAATGTTTTAGAATTACATGGAAGTATTGTAAAGATCAAATGTTCTGTTTGTGATTATAATGAAGAAATTTTAACTGAAATTTTTGATTTTCCACCACTTTGTAAATGCGGAAATATACTAAGACCAGATGTAGTGTGGTTTGGAGAACCGCTACCGCAAGATGTATGGCAAAATGCTATTGAATTTGCAAGTCAGTGTGATTTAATGGTCATAGTGGGAACATCACTTGTAGTATCTCCAGCAAATACACTTCCACTATATGCAAAACAAAATAATGCAACATTAATTGAAATTAATCCAGAAAAAACAGAGATGTCAGAGAAAATGGATGAAATTATTAGAAATACAAGTGTAGAAATTCTACCAAAATTAGTTTCACTATTTAAAAAAAACTATGGTTGAGAAAAAATACCGTTGATTTTGGTATCAGAAGAATCTCCTGGATTATAAACTGATGAAGTAACTGTTCCATAATCTTCATGCTCTACAATCATATCTACATAATATGGAATTCCTGTTGCATCATTTACATTTGTATCAAACTTTGAAGTAAAAAAAGTACCAGAAAAAATTTCCTTGTCAGCAGTTCTAATTATTACATTAACACTTTCTGTTTTTCCACTTGTATCAACATATTGAAGTAAAATATTATCATCTGATTGTTGTTTAGTAGATAAAGAAAGAGTTTCAGGTATTTTTAAAATTGTATTTTGAGATGAAGTATTGTCAATGGATGATTGACTAGTTGATGATTGACTAGTTGAACCAGAATTTGAACTACCAGAAAAAATATTTTGGATTGATTCTATTGGATTAAAATTTGAAATTTCTTCTTGTATTGTTTTTTGGGATGATTCTTTTACTTCAGAGATTTCATTGGATATTTTATCTCCAGCATCACTAATTTCATTAGATATTGATTCACTTGTTTTATCTACGATCTTATCTATTGATGAATCAATTCTTTGCTCTACTGAATCAGAAGCCTTTGAACCGAAAATACTTACATCATTTTTTAGAGAATCAAGTACAGTTGCTGAAGTTGTAGGAAACAAGTTATCAATTTCATTTGAAAATATCATACCTCCCAAGATTACAATACCTACCATTATGCCTAGTTTAATGAACATCATAGAGTAATTGAAAAAAATAGATTTTAGATTCAAACTGAAAAAAATAGTCAAAAATGAGTGAATTTTCTTAGCTAATTTTCAACTATTTTAACAAGAAATCCAATCTATTATTCCATCAATATTAGATGAATTCAAGATTACCTTAATTGGTCCAAGTGGGGATTCAGCTGCTTCATCACATATTGCAACTTGATCTACAAAAGCTGCTTGTTTATTTAGAAAAAACCAAGTACTATTTCCGTCCAAATTATTTTCTAAATTACGCGTATAACTTTTTTGAGATTGTGTAGATGTAATAGATTCATAAATTTTTTCTAAAGATCTTAATTCGTTTGATTGGGATTTAATTGAAAAATTTTCATTTTTTATAATTGAGTGTGGAAAAATATTGGAAATTGCTTGTATAACTTTATCAGAATCTTCTGATAAATTTACTGGACAAACCATTTCAATTTTACAATTAATGTTTGGAATTTTCATTCTAACCATTTTTGAATAATTTTAAAAGTTTGTTCAATTAATTCTTCTTTTGTTTTACCAACATTAGATATTGCATTATCAGAAAGTGCAATAGAATTACTTACACCTACTCCTAATTCACGATTATCTCTTTCTTCAAAGTGTTGTTTTGTTTGAGGATCATCCGATCTTCCTCTTTTTTGTAAGAAATCAAATCTAGTATCAGTAGAAGCATGAACTGCTAATAATTTTACTAAACCATATTTTTTTAGTACTTGAATTTCATCATTTGATCTAACTCCATCAATTAAAATTACGTTTGAAATTGAAGCTTCAATTTGTGGTTTAACTAATTCAGCTATAGCACCAGGACCATTTTTTTCTCTTAACTCAAGCATTAATTTACCCAAATTTTCTCTAGTGGATTCTAGATTTCTTTTTTTAGCTTCTTCTCTGACACTGTTTCCCATATTGATGATTTCATAGCCTTTGGATTGTAATCCTTCAGCAATAGTAGATTTACCTGCTCCAGGCATTCCTGTTAAACATACAATTAGTTTTGTCAACATATATCAAAAAAAAGGCTCGTCTATGAAGCTACCGGAAATTATTATAAACATACTTTAAAAAAATATCATGATGCGTGTTTTTGTAGCTATTGAAATTAAAAATAATGATATAATTAATTCAATTAAAGAATTTCAAGAAAAAGTCAATATTGATGCTAAAGCAGTAGAATTACAAAATCTACATTTCACTTTACAATTCTTAGGTGAAATTTCAGATGAAATTGCTCAAAAAATTATTCAATCTCTTAAAACGATCGAATTTTCAAGTTTTAATGTCAGTCTAAAAGAAATTGGAACATTTCCTAAACCTAAATTTCCAAGAGTGGTTTGGATTGGAACAGATGAAATTGGAGGAAATATGTTAATTCAACTATCCAAAAAAGTAGAAAAAGTGTTAGAACCACTAGGATTCTTTTCAGATAAACCATTCAAACCTCATATCACAGTATTTAGAATTAAAAAGAAGATTGGAGATATATCAGGAGAATTGAAAAATCATAAAATGGTAAATTTTGGAATTCAAAGGGTGTCAAATATTAAATTGAAAAAAAGTATGCTTACTGCAAGTGGACCAATTTATTCAGATTTGGTGGAGGTTAATGCAAAAAAATGAATCCAATAATTTCTAAAGTTTCTAAAACTGTGATACCCTCAAAAATAATAGAAAAATCAAAAAAAGAAATTGCAGAAATATCTTTTAGCTTAGTTGAAAAAGAAATTGAAAAATATTCAGAAGTGATAGGATTGGAATTTGGTGGATCATTTGCTAAAGAAACTTGGCTAACTAAAGATGCAGATATAGATATTTTTATTAAATTTAAAAAAAATGTGTCTGAAGAAAAATTTGAAAAAATTTCTAAAAAAATTGGATTTGATTCATTAAAAAAATATTCTCCTTATGTTAGATATTCCCAACATCCATACGTTGAGGCTAAAATCAAAAATACCAAGATCAATGTCGTACCATGTTATGATGTAAAAATTGGAGAATGGAAAAGTGCTGCAGATAGATCCCCGTTTCATACAAAATTTATGAAAAAATCATTAACGCCAAAAATGAGAAACGAAGTACGAGTTTTAAAGACATTTCTAAAATCAAATGGAATTTACGGTGCAGAAATAGCAAAACAAGGATTTAGTGGATATATTTCAGAAGTTTTAATTTTAGAATTTGGAAGTTTTGAAAATCTAATTAAATCAATTTCAAAAATTAATGAAAATCAAATCATTGGAAAAACAACTAAAAAATTTGATACATCAATTGTAGTAATTGATCCCGTAGATAGTAATAGAAATTTAGCTGCTGCTATTTCTGATGAAAATATTGGAAAATTTATTCTTATTTCAAGAGCATTTAAACTGAAACCAAGTTTAGGATTTTTTAAAATTAGAAAATCAAAAATATCAAATAAATTTTGGAAAAATTTATTGGTTGTAAAATTTAATTTCAAAGCTAGAAGTCCAGATATTATCTGGGGGCAAATCAAAAGAGCAACTTCAACATTATCTACTCAGTTAGAATTGGGAGGATTTACTGTACTGAGAAGTAAATCTCACACAGATCAACAAAAAGAAGCCTATCTTTTGTTCTTTTTAGAGTCTACCAAAATTAATGAAATCTATTCCAAAAGCGGGCCTGAATTTTTCAGAGAGGATAGTACACATAGATTCATTGCTAAAAATCTCAAAAATGCAGAATTGGTATGGGTGGGAAATAATAGAAAAATAATTTCCATAGAAAAAAGAAATCATACTGATGCAGTAAATTTTATGAAAGGATTTTTGAAGAAAAATCTTCAAGTAGGCATACCAAAAGGTCTTCAAGGGGATTTTAAACGCGGTTTCAAGATATCTGTAGGAAATAAAAATCTAAGCAAATCAATTAAAGAGGAAGCAGCTGAATTGATTTCAGTAGATGGCACACTCCTTCATTTCAATTAAAAAATTTTTAGAAGAACCACATTCAAACGTTATAGGATATCCAAATGCAACTAACCGTCAAATCAAATCAAGAATAAATGAATTAGAAAAATTAAAAATTAAATCAATTGCTTTAACTGGTCCTACCACACTTGGAAATTTGGCAATTTTAGGAAAAGGATACACAGGTGTTGTAGTAATTGCAAAGAAAGGTAACAAAGAAGTTGCCCTAAAAATTAGACGAACTGATTCTCCAAGAAAAAATATGAAAAATGAAGCAGTGTTGTTAAAATTAGTTAATTCAGTTAAAGTTGGTCCAAAAATGATTGATGTTAGTAAAAATTTCCTAGTTATGGAATATCTTGAAGGAGAGAAATTTAGTAATTGGATTGAAATGTTGAAAGGAGTTGGAAGTGCAAAAAAATTAAAATCAACAATAAAAAGTGTATTAGAAGATTGTTATAGATTAGACGAAATGGGATTTGATCATGGTGAATTAAGTAATATTTCAAAACATGTTATTGTAGGAAAAACAAAATCTTCACTAATCGATTTTGAAAGTTCAAGTACAAAGAGAAAGCCATCTAATGTTACATCAATTACTCAAGCATTTTTCATTGGATCTGGAATTTCTAAAAAGACTCAAAAAATTTACAAAAGGTCATCCAAAGAAAAAATTATTGGAGCACTAAAATCATACAAACAAGAAAAATCACGAGAAAATTTTGAAAAATTACTCAAAATCCTAAAATTATAATGGGATCGGCAGGATTTGAACCTGCGACCACTAGTCCCCCAGACTAGTATCATACCAAGCTAGACTACGATCCCTCGCTTCAGAGGCACAAAATGAAATTATTAAATCGTCCTATTGATAAACAGAATTAATGAAACTTTGTAATATTTGTCACAAGATTTCTGCTACAAATCAAGATCATCTTGATTGTGTTCAAAGAAGAAGTATAGAATCAGAAGCTGAAGATTTTAAAAACAACATTCCAGAAAAACTCAATCTTTCAAAGAATAATCAAGAAATAGATGTAGGAGTTAAAGCAATTTTAGAACATCTCTCAAAAAATAAAAATTCAGATGAATAAACTAAAACCATTTTGATAGTCTTTCTTTTTCAAATTCTATTTTTTTAGAAAGATTATCGGTTGTTGACTCTGTAAGACTTGTCAATGGTTTTGATTGTGAAAACATATCAACTTCAATTACAGATGCAGTATCTCTGCCAGACTCAATAAAACAACCACCTTTTCCATCAAACAATGTAGATTCTTCTTTAGATTGGATTTTTGCAATAATATTTTGTGCTACTGTAATACCTTCTCCTTCTGCAAAAATTCCAGCTTTTGGAACTGCCATCTTTTCTACAACTGTTAAACTAGTTACATCACCTACTGCAAAGACATTTTCAATTGGTGTTTTACAATCTCTATCTATTGGAATAAATCCAGATTCTTTAGCTAATCCAGAATCATAAATTACTTTAGGAGCAATATGTGGTGGAATAGCTAAAAGTATATCAAAATCAGCTTCACTGTCTTCAAAAATTAATTTTTTAGATTCAACGGATTTTATTTTACATGAATTATGAAAAACAATTTGTTCAGAATTTACTAGTTCAAGAATTTGTTTACTAACTTCAGGTCCAGCAGCTGGTAAAGTAATAGGAGCAGGACTGTAAAAATCAATTTTTACAGAATCACGAATTCCTCGTTTTCGAAGCATAGAATCTATCAATAAACTAGCCTCAAATGGTGCTGGAGGGCATTTGTAAGGCATTCCCATTATAGAAATTGCAATTTTTCCAGATTTAATACTCTCAAGTTGTTCACGTATTTCTAAAAGTTGATTATGATCATAAAGATTAAATCCATTTTGTTCTAATCCAGGAATTTTTTGAGGAGCTAATACTGCCCCCATTGAAATAATTAGAAAATCAAATGAAATTTCTTTAGTTTTTGTTTTTACATTTTTGTTTTCAAAATTAATTGATATAATTTCATCTTTAATGAAATCGATTTCTTTTTTTTGTAATTCATTTAATGACCCTGTTGAATTTTCAAAAGTACGAGTTCCATTTATGATCCATAACTTTGCAAATCCTACCATAAACCAGTCTTTTTTATCAATTACAGTAATTTTTACTTGTGATGACGGTAATGTGTTTCTTAATTCATTTGCAGCTGAAAGTCCACCAAAACCTCCACCCAAAATTACAACATGTGGAATATTTGTCAACTTAAAGTGCTTGAGTTGTAGGTCGTATCAAAATCTCATTTACGTTAACATGTGATGGGGAATCAACTGCATACAAAATTGCATTTGCAATATCCTCTGCTTGCAAAGCTTCCATTTTCTTTGCATTTTCAACAAATCCTTGTAAAGATTCATCAGTGATAGTATCATTAAGTTCTGTTGCAACAACGCCTGGCTCAATGCTAGTTACTCTAATGTTAGAACGAACACTGAATTCTTGTCTTAATCCTTCAGTAAATGCTGCAACGGCATATTTAGTTGCACAATAAACACTACCACCAGCAAAAACTATTCTTCCTGCTACTGATGAAAGATTAACTATATGACCTGATTTCTTTTCTTTCATATGTGAGATTACAGCTCCTGTAGAATACAAAACACCTTTGATATTCACATCAATCATTCTATCCCATTCATCGACTTTGAGGCTTTTGAATAAACTCAAAGGCATTAAACCTGCATTATTTACAAGAATATCAATAGAACCCCATTTCTCTAAAACGGCTTTTGCAAAATTTTCACATTCAGATCTCTGTGTTACATCTAATTTTTGAAAAAATACTTCTCCACCTTCAGATGTAATTTTTTTTGCAAGTTCTTCTAATCTATCTACTCTTCTAGCACCTATTGCAACTTTTGCACCTGCTTTTGATAAGGCCAAAGCAGTAGCAAATCCTATCCCACTGCTGGCTCCGGTAATTATTGCAACTTTATCTTTAATCATCTAATCTTCAAGCAAACTACGGTTGAACATCGTAAAAATGTTTAGACATTAAAAAATTTCAAGAAAATTCTAGCACCTTTATTAAAAGAAAAATAGTATTACAAAATATGCAGTCTGAAAAATGTGCTTATTGTGGTGACTTAACTGATTTACCTTTTCAATGTAATTATTGTAAAGATCCTTTTTGTGCAGAACATAGACTACCTGAAGAACATAGATGTGTAAAACTCAGTCAAATTAGAGCTAAAAGATTTGGAGAAAGAAAAGTCATTCGTGATGGCGGACGTAACAAACCAAATATTTTAAAGCGAATTTTTAGAAGATTTCGAAATTAATACGGACTTTTGTCAGGAGAAATTTTTGCTCTTCTTCCTTGATAAATCAAAGCTATTGCAAGTGCAAACATCACCATTGCAGTTAATGGGAAATTTTGTGGTGCTGGTAAAATGAACCAATAGTAAACTCCAAAACCAATAGACACAATTGCTTGCGTCCATAATTTTATCCATTTTGGTGCCTTTACTAATCTACTAATAACTTCCACTACAAAAATTCCAATTACAGGATAAATTGTGTAAAGAAGAAAATCAAACACTTCAACACCTGTATGAGACATATTTTATGATGATTAAAGGTATAATTTCTATCTAGTCTTCCAAATGAACCTTAGTTGCTACATTTTTCGCAATTAAAGCCTGGGCATTCTCATACGGAATAGTAGCTATATCTTCAGTTTTGAAAGGACCATATTTCTCAAGATCTGCACCAACAATTTCATCTACTTCATGTAAGAATCGAATAACGATTTTTTTTGTTTTGTGATTCTGGGCTAATGATTCTAGAAATTTTGATTTTCCATTAATTGTTGCCGATACAATCATTTCTATTCTTTCTTTCTGATCTTCTTGTGAATCAAGAATGAATTTTTCTTCATCTAACAAATAACTTATTTCTAAATCAGAATTTTTTGAAATTTTATCTAGTCTAATTTCTATTAATAATGATGTTAATTCTGTTACCATCTCTACCATAGTATCTTTAATTTTATTTTCTACTCCATCAAATTCTTGTTTTTGTAAATTTCCAATGAAATCAGCTAGATTTCTGTAAAAGTTGGGATCAATTTCTAAAATTGAATCATCTTCAATTTCACGTAATACTGTATGATGTAAAGAGTTGATATCGATTTGATTTGATTCTGACATGTCTTACCTAATCCTTAAATGGCTGATGTATTTGTGTTTGATTGAAGTATAAATTGCCATATAAAGTCAGCCACGGTAAAGCAATCCCAATATCATATTCATCAGACGAAGTTTTTTCAAGAATTCAACATGAAAATATTCAGTTTATAGATTTACAATTTACAGGCCTTACAGGTCATTTTCATCATACTACAATTTCTGCAAATACCTTTACTCCGGAACAAATGAGAGATGGATTACCAAAATTAGATGGTTCATCAATTATTGGATTTGCCGACATTAATGATTCAGATTTACTTTTAAAACCTGATCCAAACACATTTGCAATTATTCCTTGGATGACTGAAAATAAAACAGCTAGACTACTATGCGATGTCTATTGGGGAGAAGATAGAGGACGATTATCAAGAGACCCAAGAGGGATTTCTCAAAAGGCTGAAGAATATATCAAAACTCAAGGATTTGATTTTAGTACATGGGGTCCAGAAGTTGAATTCTTTGTATTTGATAAAGTACATTGGGATGTTCTAACTCCTTACAAAGGTCAATCATATTCTATTGAATCAAAAGAAGCTCCATGGAATCAATCAGGTGATGGATATCCAATGGGATTACAAGAGGGGTATTACCCAAGTACCCCAGCAGATACTCTTACACCATATAGAAATGAATGTGTAAATATTCTCAACAAAAATTTTGGAATTTTATGTGATAATCACCATCACGAAGTAGCAACAGCAGGTCAATGTGAAATTGATATCAAATATGATCGCATGACAAATGCTGCTGACGCTGCACAATCATACAAATTTGTTATTAGAAATGTTGCACAAAAATATGGAAAAGTTGCAACAATGATGCCAAAACCAATTGCAATGGATTCAGGTTCTGGAATGCACGTTAATGTTAGTTTATGGAAGGATAATCTAAATGCATTTTATGATTCAGAAGATGAAATTGAATTAAGCCAACTTGGAAGATATTTTTGTGGTGGAATTATTAATCATGCAAAAGCACTATCTGCAATTTGTAACCCTACAACTAACTCTTATCATAGATTGGTTCCAGGATATGAAGCACCAGCATACATTGCATGGAGTTCTGGAAACCGTTCTGCAATAGTCAGAGTTCCAAAACACCTCAAAGGAAAGAATTATGCTAATCTAAAACGACTTGAATTTAGAGCACCAGATCCCTCATCAAACCCATATCTTGTATTTGCAGCAGTTACTGCAGCAGGAATGGATGGAGTGAAGAAAAAGATGGATCCAGGACCTGAAGTACGTGATGATATTTTCAAGATGACTAAATCTGACAGAGCAAAAAGAGGAATTGGAGTTCTTCCAAAAAGTCTTGGGGAAGCATTAGATGAATTAGAAAGTGATAGAAAATTCCTTAGTCCAATTTTCACAAATGATGTAATTGATAAGATTATAGAATTAGAAAGAAGAGACCAACGTGAGATAGCCATTAGACCACACCCACACGAATTTTATCTCTACTTTGATGTTTAAGCTCTTCCAGTAAATTGAAAAATATAATATAATGAGATAGCCATTAAGGCAAATCCACTTCCTAGAAAAATTACTCTTTTACTTTCAGATGTTGCTGCTCTGTATAGTAAAACACCCCCTGCAAGACCTACAAATAATATCAATACTCCACTAATCACACCATCAAAACTAGTGTTAGTGATAAGTGGATGAAATAATCCTGCAAGTAATGCAAAAAATGCAATTAAGTAAATGTATTTGAATCCAGTAAGCGCTTTAGATGTTGTTTGATTCAATATTTTTCGTAAATAGATTTAGCAATTAAAGGTTTGAAAAAATTTCAAAATGATTTACATCATTCCGCCCATGTCAGGCATACCACCCATTCCAGGTGGCATTCCGCCCATACCTCCCATTCCAGGTGGCATTCCAGGCATTCCGCCTTCTCCACCAGGAGGTCCACCTGCAGATTTTTGAGTGGCAATA
>Ga0233439_10003269_pt1 | contig 17070 bp, 14 predicted proteins | sample SI_123_September_6_FD_182713 | JGI IMG/M metagenome (GOLD analysis project Ga0233439, IMG submission 182713) | Seawater microbial communities from Saanich Inlet, British Columbia, Canada - SI_123_September2016_100_MG | ecosystem: Environmental > Aquatic > Marine > Inlet | place: Canada: British... | reverse complement strand
GGAGTGGGCTGTTTTCTCCGTGCTCTGTGATTCCTTGCTTCCAAGAAACTGAATGTTGTTGGCAACGACATCCAGCTTGCTTTTCTTTTCACCGTCCTTTTCCCATGAACCGAAGTTAAGGCGTCCCTCGATAAACACAGGCTTACCCTTGCTTAAATACTTGCAGCAGTTTTCAGCAGGGGTACCCCATACGGTTATGTCTACAAAGCACACATCCTCTTTCCACTCATCCCCCTGTTTGAACTTACGGTTGATAGCCAACCCGAACTTTGCATACGGGCTCCCGCCCTGCGTGTACTTCAGCTCTGGATCACGGGTTAAGTTACCCATCAGCATTAATTTGTTTAAACTTGCCATCACACTCTCCTTGATTTATTTACGCCGCCTGCGGGCTGTTATCATTGTTAGCTGCCATTGCTTCCCCTGTCTCATGGGTAAACATGGATAACTGGTTCATGTCTATCGTGAACTTTGAGTTGGCCTTGACCTTCTCCAACGTGAACCCAATCGTCGTATCACTTTCGATAACTTCCTTGGTTCCGCTTAATTTTATCGATGCCGATATCGTAAAGGTATCCTCGCCCGCGTTGTGGTACCCGCGAAGAATGTCCTTCTCGTTTTCCGTGAGCAGGCCCTTGATCTGGTTCGTTAAAAACCCAATTAACTTTTGTTTTGTTTCCGCTGTATGCATAATTTTTCTCCTGTTAAATTTAAAATTAGCTGTGTGCGCACTCAGCTTCTTCTTGTTCCAACCCTACTAATTCCTGATAGACATCCAACCAGTCACACCCAGCAGGCACAGGGACTTTGACGTTGACAGTCAAGCCATCCATCCCAAGCCGGTTAGCCAACTGATACGCCGCTGATTGACCGGTGAAGTTTTTATCGTTGTCCCCGTACACGGTGATTTCTCTGACCCCTTCAGGTGGAACAAAGGTTTTAATCCCATTTGTGTTGAGCGCAGCCCATACCGGGATATCAAACAACTCATGACAGGCAATCGCCGTTTCAATCCCCTCGGTCAAGCCGATATGTTCTGCCACCGGGTACAGTTGTGCCGATGCACCATTGATCGTGCCCACAGGAGACATGATCTTTCTTGGCGCAGAGATAGGAGCTTTTTCTCCACCTCTTAGAAAAGTGCGATGGATGGATACGGTGTCGCCAACAGAGTTTTTTATAGGTGCCAACATGCCGGGATAACCCCTTTTACTATCCACATCAAAAAGGCTGGAGTGAGCGAGCAGAAAATCCGGAACCGTTTTCAGCCCACGGTTTTCAAGGTATTGACTCACAGGGTCACCTTGGATCACCGGTTTAGCCCCGGCAAGAAGTTTGTTAATCGCATCAACCGGGTTCTTCTTTTTAAAACTCTGAGTCTGAGTGTTAGGTTGCGCCCCATCTAAAAACTCCTCCACACGGCTAGCCGTTTCCGGGAAGGTCCAGTGGTTCAAACGCATCAACAAATCAAACCCGTCACCCGGACCACACCTGCAATAAAAAGTGCCACGACCGTTTTTATCGTCAAAACGGTATCGGTCCTTTCCACCGCACATAGGGCAGGGGGAATGTTTGTTTTCCAGATAAATAGCGCCTACCCCTAAAGCCAGCAGGATCTGATACCAGTTGCCTTGTGCCTTTTCTTTAACCTGCATATTTCTCCTTTGCGTACGCTATCGCCTGCTTTCGGATATAGCTCAAGGTTTCAGGGCTTGGGAAAATGGGTGCCCCGTGCATGTTTCTGGGCCATACCCCAAACCGTTCTTTGTATTTGAATGACACCCAGCCAGGCTTGTAGCCCCGGTATTCTTGAACATGCTTTAGCTCCCGATAAAACCGTTCCTTCTGATATTTGCTGAACTCATGACCTTGAAAGGTCCCGTCTTTCTCTATTCGGCCTAACTCACCGTCCTTGATCTCAAGAACCTTGCCCTTCCTGACCGGGATTTTTCCGCATGTCGGACAATCAGGTCTTTCCCGATAGACGGTCTTGCAGCTTTCGCAGGTGATGGGGTTTTTCTTTTTCTTGTTACTCTGGCTCTCCCTGTCTTTTATTTTTTCCTGAGGATCCAGTGACCACTCGCGGTTATCCTCGACAAACCCGTGTTCATAAATCGCTCCTGAATGGTCAACAATGACCGCGTTGATCTTGTCGGGGTAGGGTCTAAGTATTCTCCCTGCCATCTGGAGATAGAGTCCTAGGCTTTTGGTAGGACGGGCAAGAACACAGCAGGAAACTGCAGGACTGTCCCAACCTTCAGTCAGGACCATGCAATTTGAAACCACCTGAATCTTTCCATTCGCAAGATCAGATAAAATTTCATCACGCTCATCCTTCGGCGTCGTTCCGTCAATATGCTCTGCCTTGATCCCGGCGTTTAGAAACCTGTCGCGAATATGAATCGAGTGTCTTACCCCTGTCGCAAAGATAACGGTCTGCCTATCAGGTGCGATGCGGGACCAGTTTTCAGCAATGTCCCCGACCAGCTTTGGTGTATCCATTCGTTCGGCAAGCTTGTTTTCCTGATAATCACCCATGAGTACTCGCAACCCTTCAAGGTCCGGTTGCGTGGGTGCGTAGTATTGACAAGGGACCAGATACTCCTGCTCGATTAATTGGCTAACTGAGGGTCCTTCGATCATTTCATCAAAAATCATGCTGCCACCCCCAGTCCCTTGCCATCGCCCCGGAGAGGTGTTGCCGTTAGGCCTATAACGTTAGCCCATGAATAACGTTTGATTAACTTCTGGTACGTATTGGCATTGCAGTGGTGTCCCTCATCGAAAATAAGCAGGTCTGCTTTCGGAGCGGCAATAGTCCCCCTGCTCAGCCTGGCGGATAACGTCTGGATACTCCCTACCTGAACATCAGGAATAAAACTGGGTTTAATCCCTGCCATGAGAATCCCATGGTCTATCCCGAACCTTCCTAGTTTGTCAGCGCACTGCAATACCAGCTCTCGTCGATGAGCGAGGAAGATGACACGCTTGCCATCATCAACGGCTCTGCGGATTATCTCAGCGGCGATCACCGTCTTTCCCGATCCAGTGGGTAAAACTACGAGGACCTTTTTGGCCCTTTTCCCGGCCAGTGAAGAATCTATCTGGGAAATGGTTTCTAGTTGGTAATCCCGAAGTGTCATAGGTTCAGCTTTCCGTGTTTCAGTTTCTTGCTGGTTAAAGTTTTTCATCGTTCACATCTCCCCTGTGGGGTACCCCTATGGAAGGAGGTACTTCTATAGACTGGTACTAAAACGGACACCTACAAATTTTCAAAATTTTGGGGGTAAGGTATCGTTGTCAGCACCTTATAACTATCGTTGCTGGTACCTGACAACTACCGTTAGTAGTACCTATTTTTAAATTTCTGGTACCATTGGTCGTACCTTTGGTTAATATTTTTGGGTTCCATTTTTGATCGAAACCACCTTCAATTTGCTCGAAGCGAAACCTAATCTTCGGGTATCTTTTTGCCGTTTCTGTTCGATAAATTTCTTGGTACCGAATGCTTTCCATCGATCGCTAATCGCATATCGGGAACAATCACGGGCATTGGCAGTTCCCTGGTGGGCAATATCAATAAACCCACGCTCGACTAACTGGGATAAGCACCGTGCTGTTGTCGAATGAGAAAACCCAAACAGTTTCTTCACATAACGGTAAGACAAGATGATCTCGGCATTATTGGTGATCACCCACTTCTCATTGTCGTATTCAAGTTTTCTGCGGTAAAGAAACTCAAATAATAGAGTGATCGCCGCTTTCGAAAGTCCCTGAAATGCCTTCGTTCGGTGAAGGTATCGGTCAATAAACATCGTTCGCTCTTCTGGATCTTTTTTGGTTTTTTGTTTCATGTATTCCTCCTTCGTGGACCTTTTATGAATCTCTATAGTTCGGTGGCACGCTCATTCAAATTTGAAAATGGCGCGACATACCGCATAGAAACTCATGCATGAGTCCAGCGGCTAACCCCCGATAAATAAATTAACGGGGGGAGTCGTCTCAGAAAAACCCTGAGAGATTTATTTGTTATGAAATTAGTTTTGTGAAGATTTTGTGAAGATTAAATGCAGGCTTATGCGGTCTTATGCGGGGTGACCGGGCTTGGAGATCTGTTACCTATCTAATTAAATCAATAACTTGGGGAGAGACTTTCGGAATGGCATTCAAGAGGTCGCGGGTTCGATCCCCGCCAACTCCACTTTGAATAAGAAGGGGTTAACTCGAAAGGGTTGACCCTTTTTTTATGGATTGTATGGTGTGTATCGTGGGTTTGGAGCATCTAGGTGGCACGTCATGGGTCCAAAAGAGGGCTCCTCGTATATGTAGTTTTCTTGTTACAATAAATAGGAATAGCTGGTTTTCCTGTGGCTACAAACATTTTTGTTTTCAACCTGAATGAAAGCTATAAGGTTGAATGTTCCCGCTAATTTTGAACGTCGGAGATATTGCTTGTTAACCTATTGTGATTATTTTCTTGAAAAAAAGAGGAGAGAGTACGATGAGCGTTCCTCCACGCCCTATCCTCATCACCTTCAACCCTTTTTCTCTTCTAAAGGTAGAAAGTTTTCTGCTGATCCGGAGATAGCAAGCAAGGTTCCCAAAGTACTGAAAGGCCTGCAGCGTTTTTTAAGCGAACTCGGTAAATTGTCCAAACCAATACCTTTCCATGAGTTTCGAAATAGAAAAAACCAATTCATCAAGAAAGTTTGTGGGGCCAACGAGATTTTATATGCCGTGGCCTGGAATGAGGCTGTTCTTGACCCGGAATTTCGTCAATTGGTTTTTCAAGCAAAAATTGGCCGGGGTTTTCAAAAACCACGTAACCGCCCCAGGGTACTTATTGATCGGATGAATGTTTCCGCCAACCTGTTGGAAAAGAAAATAGTTATTGATTTGCCTAATAATAAATTGCTTTGTCTCCCGGAAAAACTGGGAGGTAGAACCATTCTCTCTGTTGTGCGGCACGGGGCGTCGAAGGGAAATTCGGCAGATTATAAAATTGGTTCTCTTTACCGCAATTATTTGTTGCGGCCCCAGGGCTTTGACCGGGCAAAACGGATAGGAGGAGAATTTGCCAAGATGATCCGTCATGCCAACATGGCGGCGGAGATGAAAACCTCGATGCATTACCTTGAAACCCAAAATCAACCTGTGTATGTCAGCCGGTCTCCCAATACCCGACAACTGGCAGGAATCATCCGATCTGTGTTGCAAAACGAAGGTGGATACCGGGATCGGAGACCTATGAGATATCACGATTCCCTGGATTCCCAGAGTTTTGGTCTGTTAACGGGTGAATCCAAAAAAGAGGAACTGAGCCAACTGTGCCGGTTTTTGAAGGTGTCGGAACAGGAAGGCAAAAAAGTTTTGAAAGATCCTCTTTATTGTTATCCCGGAGGGGAAACGTTTTATGAAAATTACCTTTCTACGATACAGGGAGTCCATGATATTTCTGAAAACCATCTAGGTTCGCATGTTTCATTATTTACCCATTCCAGCATGATGAGAGCCTTGATGATTTATCTGGACATGCGGCCGTTTGCGGAAGCGTATAACGAATATATGTCCTACCAGGAGAACCAGGATAACATCATTCTTTTGGTTTATGAGGAGGGGACCTTCAGCAGTTACTCCTGTGCCGTGGGCCTCTCCAAGGAGGAACTGCAGGCCCGCGAAAAAGCGGAGAAGGAAAGACAGGATCAGGAAGATCATTTACGGAGTATCATTGAAATCTCACGTTCGGAAGTCAACCGGATTGCCATGATCACCTCAGGAGGCGACTCACCGGGGATGAACGCGGTTTTAAAAAGCTTTATTGATAAATGTCTATCGTTGGGGGTAACGCCTTATATATATAGGAAGGGCATCGAAGGGGTGCTTAAAAATGACGGTCAGGAATATACTGAAGAGGCACAAAGACGGTTGATGGCCACGCCCGGAAGCGTGATTCAATGCAACAAACGCTTTAAGCTCATAGAGCAGGAAGGCGCAGAGTTTAAAGCCATTGAAAATCTGCGGAAAAATAAATGCGATGCTCTGATTATTGTTGGCGGGGATGGGTCGGTCCGGTTGAGCGATAAACTTTTTCAAGCGGGATATCCGGTAGTCGCCTTACCCGGAACCATTGACAATGACCTTCCGGTTTATTGTCTGGGTTTTGATTCTGCGCTGAATGCCACCATTGAACTTATCCAAATGCTGGAGTGGACCAGCCGATCTATGGAAAGGGTACATTTAGCCGAGGTTTACGGCGCCGGATCCGGACACTTCGCTCTTACATTGGCTCATGCGGTTAATCCCCAAGCTGTTCTGGTGAATGAGATGAAAGATATTGGAATTGATATAGATGATTTCATTGATAATTATTTAGTGGATAAGCTGACACTGGGTTTCAAGAGTAAAGATAAAAGCCATATTGTGATAGTCAGTGAAATGATAAAACATGGTTACATGATCGATCCCAAGGGAGGGGTCAGTGGCCTGAGTGAAGCCTTGGAGTCGAAACTGCACGAGAGAGGACTGGAGGTAGAAGCCCGGGAAAGTATTTTTGCCCATTTACAAAGGGGAGCCCCCGTTGGAAGGCTGGATAGGGAATATGGTCAAGACCTGGGACGCGAAGCGGTATTACGAATCAAAACCGATATTGGAAAATTTGCCGGAAAATTATTGGGAAAAGAATACCCGAGTAGTGATCATTGGGTTACCTTTCCTCTTAACCATTTGCCCAAACGCCCATTTCGCTGGGATATCTATAAGGAAATCAATAAGCCTCTTGTCCAAACACAAACCTGGCCCGACAAGTTTTACCAATTTTTTAATCGAAAGAATTCCTAGCTCTGCTTACCCGCATGGATTGGAGGAGAGCTAGAAGATCAGGCCTGTTTCCTGCGGTTGGGGTGAGCAAATGGCTAGTCGTTTTGACTAGGCCCTTTCTTTTTATGGATTGTATGGAAATTGTATCGTGAGGGTGAATAAAGGTTTAGAATGGAAGTTCCCAATTAGAATAGTGGTACAACTTTTTAGGGTAGGTCCGACAAAGGCCGATAGATCCATAAAAATGTTACCCAATTTTGGATCTGCAAAAGGATTTGGGAATGAACGCAAATGCACAAAATAACTTTCAGCGGCATGTTTTAGAAATTCTTTTTTTGGGGCTGAGCTATATTTTTGTCGGCCTCCTGGGGACGAAACTCGCGCTACCTCCCGGGTATGCCAGTGCGGTGTTCCCTGCTTCGGGTATTGCACTTTTTGCCATCCTGTGGCGCGGATATTCAATCTGGCCGGGCATTCTGCTGGGCTCGTTCTCTATGAATTTATGGATTTCCTTCCAAAATAATCCTGATCTTTCCTTTGTACTATTTTTGCCAGTGGGGCTCGCCATTGGGCTAGGAGCAAGCGCCGAGGCATTATTTGGCGCCTACGTTTTCCAGCGGCTAATGGGAACCAACAATCCTTTGGAAAGAGTATTCACATTAATTGTGTTCGCTTTATTTTCAGCTGTCCTGGGCAGCATGATCAGTGCCAGTGTTGGGGTCACCAGTTTATGCCTGGCCCAAATCGCACCGTGGGCCAACTTTTTGGAAAACTGGTTCACCTGGTGGCTGGGCGATGCTATCGGGATCTTAATCTTCACTCCCATGCTCATGGTTTTAATTAAACTCAATTCATTTCGATTAAAATCCGTTCAAATCCTGGAGGCTGTTTTATTACTATTTTTTATATTCATCGTAAGCAAAGGGGTTTTTGCAGGCGGGTTCACCGACATTCCATACCCCCTTGTTTTTCTAACTTTCCCCATCCTCATCTGGTTTGCTTTTCGTTTGGGTGAACCAGGGGCCATGATCGGGATCGGTTTGGTGTCTCTAATTGCCACGTTGGAAACGATCAACGGAAACGGACCCTTCATTGTCAACCGAAGCCCTAACGAATCCCTGCTATTACTCCAAATATTTTTAGGATCCATTACGTTGTTCACTCTGTTTTTTACAGCTAGCCTGAATGAGAATAAGCAAATTGAAAAATCATATAACCATTTGCTTGCGGAAATTGGAACAATGCATACTGGGGTACCGTTACCAGTTCGTTCTAACCTACCCGCCAATCAACCCACCCACCCATCCACCCCGGGTTTAGGGGGGGAGTTCTCTTCTTTGGCTCAAAGTGCAAAGGAAAATCTATTCGGGTTACCCTCCCTTGTGGGAATTGCGATCATCATATTCACCCTCTTTATTTGGCGAGGGATGATCTTGGAAGATGAAAAAAACATAACCAATAGAATGGGTCTGAAACTGACACATATCAAGAGTGAAATATTGAACAAAATCGATCATCAAATTCTTGCTTTAAAACGAATGACTGCACATTGGAGTTTTCAAGGTGAGGCTCGTCAGGAAGAGTGGGTAAATGACATGAACCTTCATTACAACGACTACCCAATTTATCAGGCTATCGGTTGGGTAGATTCTACATTCCATGTTAGGTGGATTGTACCTCTGGAAGGTAATGAGAAGGCAGTGAATCTGGATCTTTCGTTTGAAGAAAAGAGACGCCGAACTTTGGAGAAGATTAGACAGGCTAAGTCCTTGGCCATCACGCCACCTATCAGCTTGGTTCAAGGAGGCAAAGGCTTTATCATTTATATTCCTGTATATTTCGAGGATAATTTTGGAGGAATGATCTCTGGAGTATTTCAGATAAAAAAACTTTTCGACTTTATTTTGACCGAGGAAACCCATAAGGGGGTTTCCATTGCTATCTATAATGGAGAGGAGGAAATATATAGAAAAAATCCCTCTTCTTGGCCTATTCCCGATCCATTTCTTCAAAAAGCCACCTTAAATTTTTATAACGTGAACTGGCGTTTGGAAGTAGGACAAGATGCAGAGTTTTTCAGTAAAAACCAAAACAATAGTTCCAAGCTCGTACTTATGCTGGGAATTTTTATGGCATTGGTAATTTCGTTCGCAACCTACTTTGCACAAAAGGAACAACTACGTGCAAAGCAAATTGAATTGGCACGCAGGGAACTTGAAAAGGAAATTGAGAAAAGAAAGCAGGCTGAGAAAAAAATATTGCATGCCAAGGAAGAAGCCGAAGATGCCAGCCTGGCCAAGTCTTTGTTCCTGGCCAATATGAGCCATGAAATCCGAACTCCCTTGAACGCTATTCTGGGTTTTTCCCAGATTCTACTTAGAAATAAAGATTTAACTCAGGAAATCAAAGATTCCATCAGAACGATTGATATCAGCGGGCAGAATCTCTTGACTATGATTAATGAGATTCTGGACATATCCAAAATAGAGGCAGGAAAGATGGAGCTCAACACCTTCGACTTTGACCTCAAGCACTTGGTAGACCATGTTTCAAATTTGTTTGAACTTCGTTGTCAGCAAAAAGATTTGCAGTGGAATGTTAAAGGTTTGTCCCGTTCGGTTATGGTTCGGGGTGATGAGATAAAATTGCAGCAGGTCCTGATCAACCTCCTGGGCAATGCAATCAAGTTTACCGAATCGGGAAAGGTTGAATTTTATGTGACCGCATTGAAGGATAACCACTACCAGTTTGATGTTATCGATAGTGGACATGGTATTCCGATTGAAGCTCAAGGGAAAGTTTTCAATGCATTTTATCAGGATGAAGAGGGAGCAAAAAAAGGGGGCACAGGTCTAGGGCTAGCCATTTCCAAGAAACAATTGGAACTCATGGGATCGGATCTGCTCCTAAAATCAGAAATTAATCAAGGAACACATTTTTATTTTATCCTGACTCTTCCACCATCAGAAAAAGAAGTCAAAGTGGATGGTAGAGGGGAAAATAGAACCATCCTTCATTTGTCTCCCGAATCCAAGGTTAAAGCGTTAGTTGTTGATGATATTAAAGATAATAGGGATGTGCTTTGCCAAATGCTATCAGGTATTGGTGTTGAAACTATAATTGCCGTTGACGGTAAAGAGGGAGTGGAAAAAACAAAAGAGCATCACCCTGACCTTATTTTAATGGATATTCGTATGCCGGTAATGGGTGGTGAGGATGCTATTAAAGAAATCCATGATGAATTCGGCAAGGACCGCTTTAAAATTGTAGCTATCACTGCAGATGCCATTGACCAACGTCGTGACTATTATTTGTCCATAGGGTGCCATGAGTATATTTCCAAACCCTTCCAGGCGGATGAAATTTATAATTGCCTAGACAAATTACTTGATGTTGAGTTTATTTATGACGATGACGAGGTTTCTCAAAAAAAATTATCCTCAATGGAAAAATTGGACCTAACTGGGATCTCCATGCCAGAAGGCCTGTGTGGCAGGATGATGAAATCCGCAGGATTGTACAGCATAACAGAACTGGAAAGAAACCTGGCAGAGTTAGGTCAAAACAGCGAAATCTCTGAGCAGTTAGTTGAGCATTTAAAACAATTATTGGGGAAATACGATATGGAGGCGATTGTTAAAGTGTTGGAAAGCGTGTCCAAAACAAAAGACTCGCCTTCTTTAGAATGAAATACCATTTCAACATAGAACAAAATGGAAGTTGCTCCCGCTTGAATGGTATTTGAGAGTCCAGGGGTCCGATACCCGCCAGCTCCCCCTTATATTTAAGGATTCCCTCTGAGCAAAAGATTGCCTGAATTGGGTGAAGCTTTTAAGCAAGGGAAAGTTAGACCTGCATTCTCCTTCATAAAATTAAAATTTTTTCGTCAGCCATACAAATGCTAATATCAGTTGGTGTTCTCCCTTTTTCTCTTGCCTCTTTAATAGAAGGCTCGAATAAATGCTTTCACTTTTATAGTTGGCTATTTCACCGTTATATAATTAGTGAGATTTAGTGAAAAATGAAAATCTTTGCCCCACCAAATTTTCGTAATATTCCCATTCGATACAAGTTTTTAATTTCCTCTTCTCTGATCCTGATTTTAATTTCTTCTTTTATATTTTTTTATTATCCCGCAGAGCACAAAAAAAACTCGCTGAACTTATTAAAAAATAAAATTCAAAGTATGGGTGATTTGGTTGCTCTTGGTGTTTCCACCGGGATGAAATCAAATGACTCTCAAGCCATTCATGAATCCCTCAATTGGGCCAAAAATGATGAAAATCTCGCCTATATTAAAGTGTTTGATACGTCCAACGAAGAGATTGTCAGTCATAACCCCGGCGGATATCATCTTAACAAGAAGAAACTTATTCTTCGGGCCGAAATTGTTGAATTAGATGGAATTTTGCACAAAAGTGTTCCTCTGCTATATGGCAATAAAAGTTACGGAACATTGTTAATGGGTTTTTCTTTGAGGGAATTAAATTTAAAGCTGGTAAATAACAGACAAACAACCATTCTAGTTTGCGTCAGTATTTTTATTTTAGGCACCATTTTATCCTTACTCTTTGCTGACATGGTAACCACACCGCTCCAACAGCTTAAAAATGCTGCCAATGAAGTTGCGGAAGGAGAATACGATACTAAAATTAATATTGACTCCACAGATGAAGTCGGCCAGTTAGGCCAAGCAATGAAGGTGATGATAGAGAAAATTAACCAATCTATGAAAGAAGTTATTGTCATCAATAGAGAGTTGGAAGCGGCTCGTGATCTGGCTCAGGAAGCCAGTAGCACCAAAAGCAGATTTCTTTCATCAGTGAGTCATGAACTACGTACGCCTTTGAACGCAATAATTGGCTATTCAGAATTAGGTCTGGAGTTTGATGAGGAGGACAATAAGGAAGAGCTTTTTGAAGATCAAATTTCAAACTTAAAACAAATCCTGAGCGCAGGTCAGCATTTGCTGACCTTGATAAATGAAATACTGGATCTGGCCGCTATTGAGTCGGGCAAATCAACTTTATCTATTGAACCCATAAACCTGGAAAACTTAATTGAAGAGGTTTTATCTTTGACAAGACCTCAAGCTGAGAAATATGGCATTAAATTGATTAACAATATTCAATCGGTTAGCAATTTTTCTGTTTTATGCGACAAAACCCGATTGAAGCAGGTTTTACTTAATTTAATATCTAATGCTATCAAATATAACTCTCAAGATGGAGCGGTTACCTTATCCATTGAACCCATTAATCTTGCAACAATTAGAATCAATATTTCTGATACAGGCCCGGGAATACCATTAGAAAAACAGAAATATTTGTTCAATCCTTTTTCACGACTTGGAGCAGAGGATACCACCACTGAAGGCTCCGGTATTGGTTTAACCATTACAAAAAAACTTGTTGAACTCATGGGTGGCACCATAAATTTTAATAGCGAATTAGGGGTCGGAACTTGTTTTTATGTTGATTTTCAACTCTCAAATGAGATGGAACAAATGGTGTCTGCTTCCGTAAAAGCTGAAACTTTTGAGCTGAAAAAAACAGAAAAAGGAGAAGGAAGTTTTTGTATTCTGTACATAGAAGATAATGATACCAATACCCAATTGGTGCAAAAAGTGTTAAGGAAAAATCGCCCGGTGGTGAAATTGATATGCGCAAACCATGCAAGGAAGGGTATTGAGCTAGCGGTCAAAAATCAGCCTGATTTGATTTTAATGGACATTCAATTGCCCGATATAGATGGCATTCAAGCTTTCAAAAAATTGCAGACTTTTAAAGAGACAAATGGTATCCCCGTTATTGCTTTGAGTGCAAATGCGATGAAACATCAAGTTGAAGAAGTGATGTCTCTGGGTTTTAAATTTTATTTGACTAAACCGATCAATATTAAGCAACTTCTGGAAAAGATTGACCAATATTGGCAAGCAACTGGAAGTGAGAAACAATGAGAAATTTTATTTTAAAAGTTAGACAACGTAATTTTCGAACCCCTTCCTTCCGAATAATTAACTGTGTAGTAATTGTATTGCTGACAATCGAAAACAGTGACCATAGAAATTCGGGGTCTCCAATCCTCCATTAACGGAAATGGTTGCCGGAAAAGACGGGTAATATTAATGAAGACATTAAAGGGTGTGTGTTTGAAAATTAACGATCATTAGAATATCGTTGATATAGGTTTTATAATTTTCTAACCTAACAGGTTTTGAAATGAAAAAAGCTGTTTTAGGTTTTGCGGTTGCTTTTTTTTTACTAAGTGTTTCAGCTTGCTCATCTGAGCTGTCTGACAAAAAAGCGGTGCAAATTGCGAAGGATAAGTATTTTCAGAAACAGGTGAAGGAATTAAAAATTTATGAGCCTCAGGCAACCAGATCCAGCCTGCGTTTATTGGTTGAAAGTTCAGAAGTGCTATTCAATGACGGGGCAAATGCAAAAGTGAAACTCGTTTTGAAGCAAAAGGATGATCCCAGACTAGGAATGTTCAATAAGCCATATTCGGTTGAGATCGAGGTTACTAAGCCAGAGTAAGTGGGGTCAAAGTGTTTAAAGGTTGTTTTAAGGATTTTTGCAGGGCACCCATTAGATATCTAATGGTCAATCACTTTTAACAATTGTGCGATTCGGTGATCCTAGTATGGGAAATAGAAATACTTGCTCCCTAAAAACTGGAAAAATATACAGTAGAAGTTTGATTATTTATTATAGATCACTATAGCCTTTCTAAAGTCTTCCATTTCTAACCCGTATTTTTTACTTAGCTGTCCCAGCTTTTGTCCTGATGAGATATTTTCGGGAAGGGCAAGTTTATTCAAGAGGTGCTTTACTGGTACTCCTGATAAATTTTCAACGTCTTTCAAAGTCATTGAGCCGCGAATTTTTTCTGCGAACCGCTCATTACCTGTTCTGGGTTTAAATTTATTTGTATGGTTTTGTTTTCCACCTGTTGCTGATGGAATTTGTTCCGTAGGGCTCAGAAAGGGAGCAATGGCGATTATTACAAGCATTAGAAAGCTGATAACGCCAAAACCGACACGTATTCCTGATCCTTCCCGAGGTTTATTTTGAATTGTGGAAGTAATCCATCGCCAATGAAGGGCGAGGTGAACTGCAACTACAGCTGTTAAAAACACCGCTATCCAAAAGTGTATCTCCCCCCATTCATGCCGGGTCAAGGACCAAAGAGCCAAATGTTCACCGCTACCAGGTGGAAGGATGTAGCGAATCAGAAGCCCCGAACCTAACAAGAGAATTAAGCCAATGAAAGCTAAGATATCAATGAAAAAATTTAAATGAGAACGTTTCAAAGTTTCATCCCCGATTAATTTTTTGGCTTATTCTTAGATATTTATACTTCAAATTTTAAACTGAAGTCACCATTTTATTTGGGCCGCAAGGTCTTATGCCTAAGGAATATAGAAAACTAGGTTCTCAATTTAAAAGAGTGTGTATAAGGATCAATATGTAGTCAAATCACCAAGGGTAAATGTTTTTTTGATAGCAAAAAACTAGAGAAAAGACTGGAGAAAGATGTAAAAAATAACAAATATTGATCATAGCAGAACTTGTTTTCCCTATATCCTGTAAGGTTATAATCTATTCCTTTGGTAACTAATTTCTCAATGAACATAATTTAAAATACTGTTGCGCAATGTTGACAGAGGTTTTATGTTTGACCTTCTTGTTTTAGTCTGAACGCTACGAAGGATATGTTAATATGTAGATAATGAAGGAGTCCATGAGGGTAGTGTCTCATTGCTTTAGGATTTCATAAGTTGGTTTGATCTGTTTTGTCAAAATTCCACGCTTGGACAGACCGGCAAGTAGCTGAATCTTTTTACCTGTAGAAGTTCTTCGCCCCCTCCTTATTTTAAGGACTTTCGGGTTTAGCACTCAGTCCCTTTTTATCATGAGATAAAAAGGGATACCGTCCTTTTTCAGTGGAAGGTTGTGATCCATATGGCCTTTGTATTGAGCGGTGTCTTTTTTACTCTTATGGATCGTATAGCCCCTGGCACCGCCGACCACTGAAAATTTTAAATCCAATAAAACAGCGGTAACGATGCCAGCCGCTCAACATAGGTTATTTGATTCTCTGGGATATTTTTTCGAAGCACAGGACTTCAGCTTGAATAGATGGGATATTGTAAGAAATGTCGAGAAGGAATATAATGGAGGCATGAAAAATTTCTCCGACATTTACAGGAAACCTTTTTTTGCCTGCATCTTCTGCGTGATTTATACCGCCCTCTCTTTTGGCATTGCCCTATTCGGTCAATGATTTGATACCGGCAAATCCTAGAATTTCAAAAGAGTTTTCACCTTGTTCTCAAAACTATCCTTGGACAAGGGTTTGACGATGTAGTCGCGTATCCCCCACTTCAAGGCTTCGACCACTTTTTCTTTCGAATCTTCCACGGTCACCATGAGAAACGGCGTATCTTTAAATGCCTCTTCCTTTTTAACAGCCCGGAAAAATTCCAAGCCATCCATCACCGGCATGTGCCAGTCAGAAATAATCAAATCGGCTCTTTGAGTCTGAAGTTTATCCAGAGCGGTTTGGCCATTTGTGGACGCGACAATTCTATTAATTCCCATTTTTTTCAGCATTTCAATAATCATAGTCCGGGAGACTCTTTCATCTTCAACCACACAAATCGTATAATCCATTAAAACCTCCATCTCGCCATCAAGCTTAATGAATCCAGCAGGTTACCATTAATTTGCCTGCCAAAATTATAGCACTTTTTTTGTGGAATTTATATTTCTTGCCAGCTTGACACTTGTCCCTAGACATTTTATTTATATAACAGGATAAGGAATATCCTCTCGGCCGAGAGACATGATAACTGCGACATTAACCACTTTCAAAAGGAGAACATCATGAATCTCGTTACATTCAACCCAGAGCAAAATTTAGACAGCTTTTTCGACACGGACCGGTTTTTTGGTTTTCCCAGAGCAAACCTGGATCGTCCAACGGTCCTGCCGAAAGTCAATGTGACTGAAAAAGACGAAGCGTTTTATCTTGAGGCAGAAACTCCCGGCTTCACAGAGAAAGATGTGTCAGTTGAGTTCCATAACGGAATTTTGACCCTAAAGGGCCAACAGGAAAAGAACTCAGAAGTCGAAAAAAATGACTACAGTATCCAGGAGTTTAGCAGGCAAAGTTTTGAGAGAAGCTTCCGGCTAAGTGATCAGATTGACCCTGAAATGGTTTCAGCCAAATTGGATCAGGGAGTCCTGAAGATTACTTTGCCAAAAAAAGAGCAGGTAAAACCGAAAAAAATCGAGGTCAAACCTGCCTCTTGAGACAATGTTGCTCATCGGCTTGTACCGGGCACCTCCCGGTATGAGCCGGTTTTACTTTTGAGGCCACCAAAACTATTTAATGGCTCAACCGTTAATTTTTCATGCGGCCCAGGGTAGACTTATGGTAAAACATCAGAAGTCCAGGTGAAATCGGCACAACTTGGTGACCCAACCCGCAACCTTAATTTTGAATATAGGAAAGCATGAAATCACTCGCATCCATTACAGAAAAAGAAATTGAGATTATAAAAATGGCCTTGAACGATTCAATCTCGGACATGAATACCGAACTCAAGCAAGAGCTATCACCTGAACAAAAGAACAGGCTTGTGGACTTTAAGGCAAAATATTCTCGTGTGTTTGACAAGCTCAAACAAAGCGGCTCTATTTATGCACTGACTGAAACAGATTTGGATATAGTTGCAGGCGGTCTGAACGATGCTATTGATTTAATCGAAGATAATTTATCCGATGATTTGAGTGATGAGGATGTCGAAGAATACCTGGCGTATAAAAACGATTGCCAAAGATTAATTGATCTTCTATCCCTTTAAAGAATAAATTTATCTTAAAAAATTTGCGTAGTACCCATAATAGAACATCCAACCTGTGATACCGGTCCCGGCGACCATACTTAAAATCCAGCCATTCCTGCTATCTTTGCCTATATTATTTTTATCTTCATACATTAAGGCGGAATGGACCAACATCCCCATAAAGTATGAGATGGTAATAAAAGACAAGGCCAGAATAAAGATCATAAATCCTGAGATGTCTGAGGATTGAGTGCTCATAGAAAGAATCCGGATTGGGCCACGCCCCAATAAGCGAGTAGTTGGGCGAAACCCAAAACTCCCCCAACAATTATAGTCAAAGTTAAGATCACTTTCACCATAACCAAAAAAATTTCGCGCTTGGTTTGTTTTTGTTTCCA
>Ga0233439_10003267_pt1 | contig 17087 bp, 18 predicted proteins | sample SI_123_September_6_FD_182713 | JGI IMG/M metagenome (GOLD analysis project Ga0233439, IMG submission 182713) | Seawater microbial communities from Saanich Inlet, British Columbia, Canada - SI_123_September2016_100_MG | ecosystem: Environmental > Aquatic > Marine > Inlet | place: Canada: British... | reverse complement strand
AAGTAATTATCATGCCATCGCTTTGCTCCTCTTTGATAATTTTAAATTGTTTTTATCTCTAAATCGTTTATCTAATGTATCCATTAGTTATCATGCACATTCGCTCTAATCGTGATAACTGATCATAGTAATGACAAGAACTAGAGTCATTCCGACACACCCTGTTACTTTTCATGACTTCGCTGCTTTCATATGGCGTGAAATTTCTGATTCTCTAAAACCTCCGCCGTTTTTTTAATTTCTGAAAATAATTAGAACCAAAATAACAATCTGATGTTAACTTGACAAGTAAGTAGTACTCATCAAGCCAACAAATGATGTTATTTTTAAACTAATAAAAATGATTTGATAAAATTTATCTTCACAAATTATTTTATCTTCGTTCTAAATTTTATGCCGTGAATTTTGACAGGTGTATTTTTTTACAAAACTTTATTTTATAAATAATCAAATTTGATAATGTATCATGAGTGACTATGTTGATGGTTGAGCACACTAAAGAATGTAAATATCGAGTTGATAATGATTTACCGCATACAAATTGTTATTGCAAATGTCATAAAATTATCATGATGGAATCTACAAAAATGGAATCAAGAACTTTCTGATTCTTTTTCAGGCTCAAAATTATCTACAATTTCTGTTACTGTTTTAATAATTGCATCTTTGATTTGCTCTTGTTTCATTCCTGATTTGCTCATAAGTTTCATTTGATCCATTAATGCAAAATGCATGCGACCTTGCAGGTAATCTACAATTCCAAAACCCTTTTTTGGAAATTCAGTAACAAATAGATCATGATCAGATGAATCCTTAGGTGACTCTTTTGATGATTCTGCCATACTATGAATTAAGAAAATGACATTATGTATTTTACCAACTTTACACACAAAGTAAATAATTTTGTGCCTAGAAATGTCCTTAATCCCGGCACGCTATGTGTGAATAATTACTAACGCGTGGAATTGTGGCATTTGATGACAACATATTATTGCAAAATGCTGAGTGTCATGGAACAATTTCTTATAAATTAAAAAATCTTTTTACGATGCAGAGTATTCAAAAAAATTACAACTTGTCTGATTTTAAATTTATTCCAAATGAAGAACAATTTCAAAATTCAAACGTTTACAAATTTATGAAAAAGCATGACATATCATCATTGGATGAATTATGTATAAAGTCAAAAAATAATTTAGAATGGTTTTGGGAATCTGTTGATAAGGATATTGGGATAATATGGGATGAACCATACACGAAAACACTAGATACTTCAAATGGAATTGCTTGGTCTAAATGGTTTGTCAACGGTAAAACCAACCTGTACAAATCATCTGTAGAAAAATTTACAAAATTATTTCCAGAAAAAATTGCATATAATTTTATATCTGAGGATGGTCTCGAAACCAAATTATCCTATCTTGAATTAAATACAAAAGTTTCAAAACTTGCAAACGGATTAAAATCATTAGGAGTAAAAAAAGGCGACGTAATCGCAATTTATTTGCCCATGGTAGAGGAGGCAATTGTATCCATACTTGCAGCAGCTAAGATTGGAGCAATTCAAACAATTATTTTTTCGGGATATAGCTCAGAATCACTCCAAATAAGATTACAGGACTGTCATGCAAAAATACTGCTAACTTCTGACGGATTTCATAGAAAAGGAAAACCTGTGTCCCAAAAAACAACTGTAGAAACCGCCATTGAAAATACTGATATTGAAAAAATTATTGTTGTTTCGTACAAAGGAATTGATCAATATGACAAATCAGAAAAAATTCAATTTTATGATACGCTGATATCTGATCAAAGAGACTCCTGCGATACAGAGATAATGGATTCCGAGGATCCTCTGTTCATTTTGTATACCTCTGGAACCACTGGAAAACCTAAAGGGGTTATTCATACACATGGCGGTTTTTCTGTTTTTGCAGGCCACCAGGCATCATATTTGGTGGACATCCATCAAAACGACGTTCTCTTCTGGCCTGCAGACATTGGTTGGATTACAGGATTAGTTTGGAATGTCTATGGCTTATTGATAATGGGGGCAAGTGCTGTAATCTATGACGGAGCCCTGGACTATCCGACTATGGATAGAATATGGGAAATCATGTCAAAATACGGCGCTACAATATTTGGAATTTCTCCAACTGCTGTGAGACTATTCAAGAAAAATAACGTTCGGCCACTTGATAGACACTCACTAGACAAATTACGAAATATTCCTACAACTGGTGAGCCGTTGGATGAAGATTCTTGGTGGTGGCTGTTTGAAAAAGTAGGAAATAAAAAAATACCCGTCATGAATTTATCTGGAGGGACAGAAATTGGCGGTGCAATGTTATCTGTGTTTCCTGGAATGAAATTAAAACCATCCACTGTCGGAATCCCTGTACCTGGAATGGATTTAGACATTGTTGATGACAATGGTAATTCTTTACGTGGCAAAAATGGATATTTGGTGATAAAATCACCGTGGCCTGCAATGACTAGAGGACTATTGAATGACGATGATAGATACATCAAAACATACTGGTCTAGATTTGAAAATGTGTGGTTTCATGGGGATTATGTGTTTGCAGATGAAGACAATCTGTGGTACATGCAGGGAAGATCTGATGATGTGATTAATGTATCTGGTCATAGAATGAGTACTGCTGAAATTGAACATTCTGTGATTTCACATGATAAAATTTCAGATGCAGCTTCAATTTCTATTCCTGACGAATTAACGGGAGAGGCAATTGTTGTATTTTTCGTATCCAATGATGAAAACAACGTTGATTTAGAATCTGATGTCCTGGAACATATTTCTAAAAAAATTGGAAAGATTGCAAAACCTAAACAAATTTTTCAATTATCTGATTTACCAAAAACACGGACAGGTAAAATTATGCGCAGACTATTAAAAGCAAAATTACTGGGAACTGAATTAGGCGATTTGTCCTCATTAGAAAACCCTGAAGTTTTAGATGAAATAAACAAATTATAAAATTTATTTTATGCCTGATTTATGAATACTATTGATAGAAAATCAAAACCACATGGTTACCGACAGGTAACTAAGCACCACACTAGCTTTACAACTTACTGTGCACTGTTTGGAATTATTTGACTTCTATCTAACTATAGGATAAAATTATGGGATAAAAATATGATTAATTTATTTTTAACATTTGTCCAATTATTTCTTTTAAATTTAATATTTGAGTAATTTAACTATCGTGGGATTAATCAATAATGGAACATAATTTACTGTATGTCTAGTGAACAACAAAAAATCATTGACTTTCAAAAAAAAATCGAGTCTATGAACACTGTAAAACAATTGACTTTTCTAGAGAGAAAAGAATTAATTTTGAAAGAAAACAATACTCTGAAACGTCCTAGTTATCATTTGTAACTAGAATTGTATGATTTATCCTGAAGCACGTACCTATTGTGTAATATGTTCAAAATAATGTTGAATTTAGGTTTAGAAAATCTACCCCTTTGATATTTTCTGATTCACGTTTAATGGCTAAATGGTGCAAGAAAAAATATGATTATTGAAATTCATAGTTGATCAGCAGGTCGAAGACATTGAAATGCCTGAGAATCTTAAATTGAACACCTTTTTACAGGAATTTCATTCTACTTGTGAGCAACCTGAATGCAGTTTCGGTTTCTATGGATTTGCTTTTGGTCAATCCCCATTTCCCGTTCCTCAATCAATTCAAAATGCATTAATTAAAAATGCAGATAAGGGGGCATATGCGGCAGTACCTGGAATTCCAGAACTACGCAATGCCATATCTAAATACAACAAACATTACTTTGCTATGGACATATCTCCAGAAAGAATCTATGTGGGTCCTGGAACTAAAGAATTAATTTTTAATCTTTTAGAAATTTTGCATGGCACGGTGATTTTGCCAACTCCTGCATGGTTGGGATACTTGCCACAAATTAGATTCTTACAAAAAAATTACCACATGCTGCCTACAAGAGCAAATAAAAAAATATCTCCGACTGATTTACAAAAATTGGCACTAAGACTTCAGGACAGACAAAAAATTCTGATTTTAAACAACCCCAACAACCCCACAGGATTGTTGTATGACCGACTAGAGTTGGAAGAAATTGCAGACGTATGTAGAGAACAAAATATTGTGGTAATTTCTGACGAGATTTATGCACAAACCACTTTTAATTTTTCAAAATTTATCAGCATGGGAAAAATTTATCCTGAGGGAACTTTTGTAACAAATGGATTATCCAAATCACATGCTGCTGGTGGATATCGATTAGGCTATGTAGTTTTTCCACAACATGCGTCTGACCTTAAAGCTCAATTTAAAAAAATACTTGCGACCGAATACACCGCAGTATCTACCCCAATACAACATGCTGCTGTTGCAGGATTTGAAATTAGCAAATACATGGATGAATATTTTGAAATTACTCGTAACATACATCACATAATGGGTGAGTATGCTCACGATGCATTATTAAAAATTGAGGGGGTCAAGGTGACAAAACCTGAGGCTACATTCTATCTGTTGGCAGATTTTAATGCATTTGCGACAGATTTGCAAAAAGTAAAAATCAATACGTCCCAAAAATTATCTGAGTCATTGATGGTCCATCCCTACCACACTGCAATAGTTGGAGGCGACAGTTTAGTTTTGGAACGAACTGATTTCAGTGCAAGGATTGCATATGTGGATTATGACGGTGCAAAAGTTTATGAAAGTTATAAAAAACAAAAACCAAAAACTCATTCTGAAAGAACTGAATTTGTAAAAAATAATGCGCCAAAAATAGTCCAAGGAATTATGATGATTGAAAAATTTTTTGAAGATATTAGAAACAAATAATTTATTTCATTATTTGTTTTATCGACTTTAGCAAAACATCCCAAACGATATTCTATTTTTCCACAATGTTATTTAGTATCAAAAAATAGTGATTCTCATGACAGAATTTGTTCATAAACCCTATGACAAAATCTATGTTCGTGACATGATCAAGCTTAGTCTTGATGATCTTATTGGCATGATGTCCTCACTAGAGGCTGCAAATGCCTATTGGGTTGACGGTGTTTTGTTTGCAAGTTTTGCAATGACTGAATCTGAAGAATTAGCTAAAAAAGAAATGAATAACGAGATGTTTTTAGACAAAGTAGTATTTGCCATATGTGAAAATTATTCAAAAACTGTAAAATCTTCTACTAATCTTGAAATAGGTGTTTTAAACATGCAAAAAAGTAGTTTGTATGCTGATTTAATTAAATGGCTAAAGACACAATCTATTTGGACCGAGTAAGGCCACCTATAGTTTCACCTGATTACTTTTGGTATAATCTTTTTATCATATTCAAATTCATTTAATGCATGGCTCTGAAATCTGAATCCTCGTTCAAAGAATATTTAAAAAAATTACCTGATCATACTATCATTGAATATTATTCTGATGTAGAATATTCTCCATTTCCAATAATACTGATTCAAGAATATGCCCAAAGATTTCAGCAAAAAAGTAAAAATGAAATTATTAAAGACTTAAAATATCATACCCAGTTAGCTCGTAAAAAAACACAGGAGATTAACAAATTGGCAAAAAAACGTGCATCTGTGGATGAATTGACAAAACATAAGACTCAAAAAATTATTCAGCAAGCTAAGAGAAAAGGGTACAGCATAGGTGAGAAAATTAGTGTTAAACATCATAATTTAAGTTCGACATTGAAAAAGACTGCAAAATCTAAAATTCGGAAAACCGTCAACGCTGGAAAAAAATTACAGGTATCTAAAAAAGAAAATTTAGAAATATTAGAAAAGTTAGCTAAATTAAAAGAATCTGGAATAATCACTGCAAAAGAATTTCAAGAAAAGAAAAAGAAGATTCTTTCAGATATTTAGTTTCTGATAGTTTTATTCATTTAATAATTTTTTAAACTTGTCTAGTTCTGATTTAGTTTTTACAAATTGATCTGTTAGAATTTTAAAAGAAATAATTTGATTCATTTTATCATCTATCAGAAAAATTTTCTCATTAAAAATCACCGTGTCGATAAATTCATCAGTTGGATATGACGTATATTCAAAAATCTGTTCACTGACTTGTATTCTTAATTTAAATCCCATCAGTAAACCTATTTCTTCGTGTTTATTTAGAAACCCGGTTATACTTGCCTTTACACTTGATTTATTTTCTAACGAATCGTATTTTGATTTATTTTCAAACGTTTCTTCTACAACACAAGCTACGGGATTGCTTTTGATGTGTAAAATTAATGACTTGTGTGTTTGAATGTATTTTTCAACATCCTGAATTTTATCCAAAGGCATGTCATAATTATCAAAAATTTCATTAATTAGTTTTTGATATTTTGCTCTTGAATCAACTTTTTAATAAAAAAAGCCAGCCTCCATCGTTATGGAGACTCTGTAATTGCATTAACTAGTTTACGTGAGCTTTGGGCTCTTCCAGCTAACACCGTAAGATGTCTCTGACTCGATGATTCTAATGCAATTATCTTTTTCTTAAAAATTACATCTAAAAAAAAATTACATGTTGGTTTAATTTTTTTACTATCTGTGGATCGCATTCACTTTATTTCACGTATGGCTATTTTTCTTATGCAATAATTCTATATTTTCCATAAATTATGTACATATTTAATAAAATCAAACCAATCGCTGAACCTATGAACCAATCCCTAATTGTGGATAATTCTGTTTCATATTCTATGTTGGAACTTAATTCAAGCACTATTTCATTCAGTGTCTGCTCATCCAATGATTTAAAATAACTGCCTCCGGTACTATTTGAGATATTTTTTAGTGCATCTTCGTCCAACTCTGCATGTTGAGGTTCACCGTAGATGTCGTCTCTGATGTAAACTGGTTTTTCAGAACCAATTCCTATTGTATGGACTTGTACGTTGTTGATAATTGCATACTGTGTAGCTTGCTCTATCGAAACTAATCCTGAATTTTGTATTCCATCACTTAGAAGAACGATCGTTCTTTTCTTATCTAATATGGCTGATACCATGTCTACTCCTAATGATAGTCCATCGCCGATTGCTGTTGCCCCGTTACCCTGTCGAATCAATGAAATTGAATTTAATGTTCTTTCTTTTACTGGTGTGAGATATGATATCGTACTTGCCCCTGTTTCAAATAAGACAACACCCACATTATTTTTTCCACTAGTTTTTTCCACCAACGAATTTGCTGCATTTTTTGCAGCTTCAAGACGTGTTGGTTTGTAATCGGAGGCTGCCATACTTTCAGATCCGTCTAAAACTATTCCTAAATTGATGCCTTTTTGCACTCCTGCAGTTTCTATCTGGGGATTAGCTAGTGCTATTATTGTCAAAGAAAGAATAATTATTACTAGTACGAATGGGAGGTGTTTCCTAATTACGTGTTTCTTTACGTCTGTTTTTTTAATTACTTTTAATGAACTAAATTTTAAAATTGATTCTTTTTTATTTAAATTATATCTATGGTATGTAAATATTAAGAGTGGAATTAATAGAAAAAGAAATAATGCGTTAATAAATCCAAACTCCATTAGTTCTTCATCTTGCCTTTATTTCTAAAATATCTATTAATTGTAACATCAAATGACTCTTCATTATTGACATGGACCATGTCTACTCCAATTCTATTCATATTTTTTTTATCAGTTTTCATTTTTTCACTAACGTGCTCAGAGTATTGTTTTTGAAATTGCTTATCTGATGTATTCACTAGTACTTGTTCGCCTGTTTCAGCATCTTCGAGATATGCGTATCCTATTTCGAGTATTTCTTTTTCTCGTATGTCTGAAATATTAATTAGAATAACTTTATGGTGCAGTTTTAAAATTTTTAATGGTTTTTCATATGAATCAGAAATAAAATCTGAAATGATGTATATTGTACTTTTTATTTTTAATTTATTTTTTAATGTTGATAGTGATTTCATAATATTTGTTTTTTTACTTTTTGGCTCATATTCTATTAATTGTTTAAGTATTCTTATTACTTGTTTTTTTCCTTTTTTAGACGGGATGAATTTTTCTAAATCGTCTGTAAATATTCCCAATCCTATTTTGTCATTATTTCTTAATGCTAAAAACATCAAGGACACTGCAACTTCAAAACTCAAATCTAGTTTTGATTTTAAAAATCCAAAATTATTACTTGCAGATAAATCTAACAAGATGTGAACGTTAAGCTCTTTTTCCTCAACAAATTCTTTAACAAACAGACTGTTATGCCTAGCTGATACACTCCAATCAATTCTCTTGACATCGTCCCCCGGCACGTATTCTCTAACTTCTGAAAATTCTGTTCCGCCACCTCTGAATTTTGAATTATACGTGCCTGATTCTATTGATTCAACTGTATTTTTTGTTGGTATGTTTAGATTTTTTATCTTCCTTAGCAACTCTGAAATTTCACTCATTTTTATGGTGATGGGACTTTTTCAAGAATTCTGTCGATTACTGTGTCTGAATTTATCTCGTCTGCTTCAGCTTCAAATGTTAGAATTAATCTGTGACGTAGAACATCATGAGCGACCTCTTTGACGTCTTCTGGAATTACATACCCTCTTCCGTTTATCATTGCATTTGCCTTTGCTGTTTTTATTAACCAAATTGATGCTCTTGGGGATGCGCCATACTCAATTATGTTGTCCAAATCTAATTCATATTTTTTAGGATTTCTTGTAGCGTCTACAATTTTTGCAACATATTTTAAAATTATGTTATCTGCGTAAATTTTTTCATTAAATTCTTGCATTTCGATTATTTCATTTAATTTTACTATTGGATTTATTTTGATTTGTGTGTTTGATGTATTCCTTTCCATAATTTTAATTTCCTGATCAATTTCTGGATAATTAATTAAAATTTTTACTGCAAATCTATCTACTTGTGCTTCTGGAAGTTTGTATGTGCCTTCGTTTTCAATTGGATTTTGTGTCGCAAGTACCAAAAATGGTTTATCTAATTGAAACGTTTCCCCATGAATGCTAACTTGCTTCTCTTGCATTGATTCTAGCAATGCTGATTGAACTTTTGGGGGTGCGCGATTAATTTCGTCTGCTAATACAAAATTATGGAAAATTGGTCCCTTTTGTATTTCAAATGTCCCTGTGTTGTTTTTGTAAATTTTTGTACCCAGTATGTCTGCTGGAAGTAAATCTGGCGTAAATTGAATTCTGACATTGTTCACACTGAAGATCTCTGCCATTGTTTTAATCATTAGTGTCTTGGCCAACCCTGGAACACTTTCAAGTAATACGTGACCATCTGAAATTATGGAGATTATGATTTTCTTAATCACTTCTTCTTGACCTACGATATTTTTTTGTGCTTCTTTCATGACACTCAAAATTATTTTTGAATACTTTGTTGAAATGCCTGTTAATTCCTTTATGTTTTCATCTGATATCGTTAAAGTTTCATTTGTATTATTTTCTGCCAATTGATATTTTTTTAAAATTTTTGAATTAATACTATGTGGTATATTCGATGATTGTACCAATTTTTATTTTACTGTTATTATATTAAAAAAATTTGAATATTGGCTTCTTACTGGTTTTTTATTTTATTTTTTATGTCCATTATTTTTATAAATCCCGTTTTTGGTGAACCTGCTGATATTGAAATTGACTGGGTGATTGAAGGTCAGCCCTTGGAATCTCCGATGACATCTAAAACCAGTGTTGATAATTCTCCTGCAATCGAAGATCAAATTAGTAATTTTCTTTCTTCTGAAAATGAAATATTTCATGATGTTGCAGAAGACTACATTACTGGCAGCCAATACATGTTGGGTGACAATAAAATAACTATAGACTCTAAAGAAGGCCAACTGCTTAACCGTCTTTTAATTGAACAAAAACAGATTAACAAAGATAATTTTTATCACATGATAAAATACCTTGATCGATATTCTGATGGATATGTTGAACTTGCAGAAGCGCTTATAGATCCTGTGCGACAACAAAAGTATCAGCAAAACGGAGTTACGCGAGATTTTAATCTTAATTCTAATTTAGAATATTTCTTATTTGAGCGTGGGTATGATTTGAATGATTTAGAATCCATTCCAAACAATGCTTTTTCTCCTACAAAATACGATGCAGTACGTACAGCAGCAGCTAAATCTGCAAATTCAGGTGCGTCTTCAACAGATCTTAGAGAATTGCTTCCCACATATGTAAAACCTAATTCAAAAGTGATGAATGATGAGATGGTCCGTAAATTAACTGAGCAGACAACAAATGTTTATGATTCAATTCTGTCAAACGAATTTAAAATTTCCGTCATACAAAGCCCTGATGTTGGAAATAGTATCAAGGATAATCTATTTGATGGTTTTAAATTTGACAATTCTAAATTTGAAAATACTCGACACGTAATTGACACATTAGATAAACCACAAAGTCTATTGGAACTTAATCCTGCAAATAACTATGCTACTTTAATTTTAATTTTAATTATTACTATTGCCGCATCGCTCATTTCTGGTTATCTGCTATATAGGAAATCCCTAGTCCATAAGACGTTAGAATTTGTAACCGTTCCGCCATCAGTTAATTATGTAGATTATACTCGTAGTATGATTAAATCCTCTAGGGATATCTTTGATGACAATTGTCCTAAATATGCATTTGAAAAATTCAGTCAGGCAATTAGGTACTACTATTCTAACAAATTAGAGATTAATTTAGATTTGACATATGCTGAAACAATAATTGAACTTAAAAAATTAAAGGTTGATAATTTTAATGACGTACAAAAATGGCTCCTACTGTGCTCTCAGGTTGAATTCATAAAGCACAAATCCACAAAAAAAGAATTCATGAATGCGTTGGATTCGTTTAGTAAATTTATTTCCTAACTGAGTACCTTAACTGTACACGTTGCAAATTGTTTGTCAATTTTTGTATTCCCTAGAAATCTTTTTGTTTCAAATTCATTCACCTCAAGTAAACTTGCTTTATTTTTAAAAATAATGTTTTGCTCATAATCTAAAAACAAAATTTCTAAAACAATCCTGTCCTTTTTAATTTGGTTGTTATTGAACTGACCTGAAATTGTGATTAATCCAAATTCATCTTTGATGCAATAAAAGTTTTGAACTCCGTATTTTTTATTTTTTTCTAGACCTGGGGATTCACTTTTTTTATTTTCATCTGTAACGTTGACGCCATCTCTTATTTTTTTACCACTATCCTCTTTTACCTTGATATTTAATTTTAGAATTTCATCTAATTGGTAACTATTTTTTAAATTCTTGTGCTTTCCAATGTTTTCCAATACTTCCTCAGCTACTCTTGTTGTCATCTCGTTTTGATTTAGTTCTAATTTTTCTGTACCTGTCCTTAATCCACTATATCTAAAATGCTCTTCATACTTGTCAAAAATTATGCTTTGTATGACATATTCGCCTGTTTTGCAGATTGTCATTGCGCCCTCTTTAGAATAATTGAACATGCAATCTGTCCCCTCATCCGGTGATCCGACTAGGTAAGCGTTATTGAAAATATTTTCTATGCTTGAATTTGATATCTCGTCCCAATAATGTGCCAATTCGTACTTGTCATCATACTTGATAATTTCAATTTGAATTGTTGAAACCTTGTATTTGTTAACTATGGGATCATACACTCTACTGATATCTCTAAGTAGCGCAGTAACTGTTTCAATTCCTATTTCTTCATCTAGGGTGGACTGTTTATCGACATATTTCCAAATTGTTCTGTGTGTGATTTCTTCAAGTTTGTTTTCTGTAGGCAGTAATTTTATTAATTTACTTGGAATTTTCCTTATTTCTGACTCTTTCTCTACTTCCTCTTCCTCTTCAACTGCTTTCTCTGTACTTTTTCTTTTGTGCTTTTCAACTGCTTTCTCTATATCTTTTTTCCTTTGCTCCTCATTTTCTGTTTCTGCAAACGTCATCTGTTGTAATGAAAATATCATTAAAAATGAAAAAATTACAAATATTGTGAGTTTTTTCATGATATTTTAATTATTTTGAAATATTAATATTAAATTGGTACAACTATGGAATTGGCATCCAATTTTGTAACTCATTCAGTAGATGTACCAAACCATATATTAAAAAAAACCTCGATAGAAAATCATTATGTTTGTTAAATCTAGATATTTTGCATTCTTTTTCATGCTAGTTTTGTTAACTTCTGGTTTTCCATTAAACGCAAACAATGATGGTGGTATTTTGCCAACTGCTGATGCTGCAGTCCAAACAAAAGAGAATGGAAACAAAATTTTCTTCTGTGAAAATAACCCTATTAAAAAAACAGAATATGATAAACCACATATGAAACCTCAAGATTACATGTCAAAATGTATAGAAAGAACAGAAGGTTACTCTTGGGGAAGCAGAATTTACGTATTACTTTGGGCTCCTGGATTTAATGCTGATGATAAAAAAATTGACACTCTGGGAAATGACGGGGATGGTCAAGGTTTAATCACACTTACTTCTAGAGATGGTTCTGTACGTGCAGATTCAAAATCTTCATGCAATTCTTTTATTGAAACAGGCCGTGATCATGGGCTCTTTTATGGTTCAATGAAACTTCGTGGATTTTCTACAACCGTTAACGACGATGGCGTAAGGATGTATGGTGGAGATAGATGTGAAGGCAGTGGTAACTATAACGGTCAGGGTACACTTGATGATGGTGTCCTGGGAGTTAAAACAGGTCAAGATGGTGCCGTTACAATGAGCTTTGAATATGCTGAGAATAAATGGATGCATAAATCTGCAACACACACTTGGAGAATTGCAGACTTGTCTTTTAATGCAGAAGAATATGAAATGACAGACGAAGCAACAGTTACAATTAAAGATTTAGATGGTTTACGTTATCCCTTTGATAAGAGAACTGGATATCAGATGCATATTTGGTCTGATACGGATGAAGGTGGAGTTGAAGTTAACGCATATTGGAAACCAAACTTTAGGGGAACACCTCAAATGCACGGGGATTATCCTGTAAAAGTTACATTCATAGATCCTGATAGACGAGAATCAACTGTCAGAGAATTATATTACAAGAGTGGAGGCTCTACAGTTGAACTCAAGGTATCTCCTGGAGATAATATTTATGCTCAATACTATGATCGTACATTACCTGCATTCGGACCTAACGGTGAAAAATATTCTACTGAAGATAAATTGTTAATCAAAACCATTGCTAGAATTGCTGAAGTAAAATCTGATCCAACGGAAAGAAAGATTGTTCAAGAAAAGGATGACAGTCATGCTAAACAATTTGCATTTACAAAGTATACCAGCAATGGGGAATACTTGGTTTCTGTTTGGTGGAATCAATGGGATTGGTGGACCAATCAACCTTCATTGCAACCAGATAATTCATTAAACATTTCAATCGTTGAAGGTTTAACTGAAAAACCTGTTAGCGATGTATCCTATACGCTCAATGTGTCCTCAGACGGTAACTCTATGATTGATCAAGAAAGTACCTATGACGGCACTGATAAATTTAGTCTATCACTCACTGACACGGATTTGATTGAAGTGGTTTTTTCAAACATGGGGGAAGTTGACGAATCATTAAAATTTAAATTTAAAATAGATTCTAACGCAAAATAGTTTAATTCTAAGTTAAATTATTTTTTGCAAAATTTGATTTTATTTCCTAGTTTAACTTTTTCAATAGCTCCAAGTGAAGATAATACTTGTAATCTTTTTGATGCCATGCTCCTCGAAACATTGCAAATTGATGAAATTTCTTGTAATGTCATATTTTTTGTTAAATTTTTATAAATATCGTTAAGATTATAATTACTTTCAATGCATGTTTTAATTTTAATTTTATCGCTAATTCCCACAGGAAAATAATGAATCTTAAACAATTTCTCTGAATAAATTTTATTTTCTTTAATTAATTGAAGTAGATGGTATTTTACTGTGGATTGAGCAATATCTAATCTGTAAGTAATTTGTGATTGTGTATGTCCTGGCATTTTTTTAACATGTTTTAATATTTTCTCCTGATTATCCAATACTGTAATATTGTCTTTTTTATAAAATAAACATTGGTACATATCATAAATGAACCAGATTCTTTAATATTCAATTTGAGTTTATTCTATCATGAATAAGGCAATAGTCATGGTAGCTATCGCAGTTGTTGCTGCAGTAGGGATCTCATCTTTTGTCTTAATGTCAAATAATCCTGGTGAAATCTCACCTGTTGCAGAAAAATCTGTAGTTTTAGAAGAAAAAATTTCAGTTTTAGATGCTGCTAATCCATTTTCAGCACCTCTTACAATTGCTCAAAGCATGAAAGCAGCACAACCGGCTCCAAATGTAACAATTGGTGACGATGGTAAAATCTATGTTCTATACCAAGACACAGTTAACGAGCAGACTAACATTTTCTTAAAAACTTCAACTGATAATGGAAAATCATTTTCAGAACCAGTTAGAGTTAATTTACTTGATGGCAATGTGGCCTTAGACGGCCGTGTGGCACCCACAATTCAACTTGGTGATAACGGTGAAGTCTATGTTACATGGGCTAACTCCCGATATGAACCAAACATGTTCATGGGTAATTACAGGCAATTAATTTTCACACAATCACTTGATGATGGAAAAAGTTTTGAGCCTTCGATAACAATTGGATCTGAAGAATTACATTCTGGTAAATACTTCCAACACATGTCAGTTGATGCATTTGGCGGTATTCACATGGCATGGTTAGACGGCCCAGCTAAAATGAATGCAACAGGTTACATGGAAAAAGACAAGTCTCGTGATAGAGGTGTAAAATATACTCAATCATTAGACGGTGGTGTAACGTTTGATACTACTAAATTAATTGATGCCGATGCATGTCCTTGCTGCAATGTGCAAACTGCAGCAGACGGCGAAGGTAGTGTTTACGTCTCCTGGCGTAAAGTATTTGGTTCTGGTGATACCCAAGTCAGAGACATGGTAGTTGCATCATCAACTGATGGTGGTAAAACCTTCTCTGGCCCAGTAAAAATTCATGATGACGGATTCCAGTTTAAGGGATGCGTCCATGTTGGCGCACCAATGGCAATAGACTCTGAAGGAACTTTGCATGTTGCATGGTACACTGGTGCAACTGAACGTCAGGGAATGTATTATGCCACATCAACTGATAACGGACAAAGTTTCAGCGACCCTATGCCAATCTTAACTGGTGACTGGGTTCCTCCACAAAGAATATTCATCACAGTTGACAATGATGACACTGTTTGGTTAACGTGGGAAGATGCAACTGGACTTTCTACCAACGAGAGAGCTTGGAGATATGGTGACACACAAGCATTGATTTTCACTGCTCAAGTCATTGATGGCCAACTAATAAAATCTGATAATCCGATTAATCTAAGTGATGCTAAATCACTCACCAACATAGACTCTGATAACGGATTGGTCTCAATTGTTTGGACAGAAACTGATAACTCTGTTAAAATCTCAACAGCTGAAAATTAATTCTGATTTGATATGAAAGTATCAAAAAAAATACCCAGCACGCTAATTTTGTTTTCGGGAGTTTTCTTATTTGCCTTTTCTTTTTCCGACGCCCAACTAATCCCAGTTGATGCACAAGAATTCCTACAAGCACCTGATTACAATGCCATTGCGTTAGACGGAACTCCTGTTTCTGTTTCTGACTATCAAGGTAAAGTAATTCTTGTAAATTTATGGGCTACGTGGTGTGAACCCTGTAGGGAAGAAATGCCTGCATTGGGAGAATTGCACAGCATGTTTCCTCGTTCTGATTTTGAAATAATTGGCGTAAGTATCGATGATCCTGGTTTTGAACAAGTAATAGTGCAAACAATGGCTGATGACAATCTAACTTATCCTGTATGGTTAGATCCTGAGAATAGGTTTCAATTTATGTTTAGAACAATTGGAGTTCCTGAATCTTTTCTAATTGATGCAGATGGAAAAATAATTCATCAATGGAGAGGGGCGTTTGATCCTGTTTCTGAAGACACAATCAATTTGGTGGAATCCTCAATTCAAGGAACCGTTTACCAGTCTTCTGAACCGACAATTTTGACTGATGGGCTTGTTGCAGGATTTGTAATTGCATTTAGTGCTGGTGTTCTAAGTTTTCTTTCTCCGTGTGTTTTGCCCTTAATTCCAGTTTACGCATCACTGATTACTGGAATGAGCGCAAAAGAATTATCTCAAGAGACTTCTCAATCCACCAGAAGCAAATTACGGTTAACTGCTACGGTTAAAGGAATTATGTTTGTCCTGGGATTTTCAATAATTTTCATGCTTTTAGGCACAACTGTATCTTTTATGGGTAATCTGTTTTTTGATGCAACACAATGGATTGAAAGAATTGGCGGTGTCGTTCTCATAATATTGGGCTTGCATATGATTGGTATTTTTAAAATCCCTCGATTGGAAAAACAAATTAGATTCGACATGGGCAAGAGAAATTCTGGAAAATTTGGACCGCTTGTTGTGGGAATGGCATTTGGCGCTGGATGGACTCCTTGTATCGGACCAATACTGGCAGGCATTTTAACGATTGCAGCATCAAGCTCATCTGTGGTTACAGGAGCTAGTTTACTCGGGGTTTATTCTTTAGGGTTGGCAATTCCATTTTTAGTTTCAGCCATTGCAATTGACAGATTTCTTGTTTTCTTTACAAAGATCAAATCAAAAATGCTGTGGATTGAAAAAATTTCAGGAATGTTGTTTGTGATATTTGGTATTGTATTGCTAACAGGTTCGCTGGTATACCTGAATAATTTTTTTAAAATGTCCTTCTAGCTAGAACGAGAACAACCGCATTTTACATACACCACTTTGAATTCTCCGCCTGTTTTGATGTTGTGAGACATTGGTCTGTTGCAATACTGACAATCTACCGCGCCATGATATTCTTCCACTGGAACCATCTGATACTCCCATGACTTTTTCTTCCTGTCCCAATACACAGAATTGATTTCAGTTGGCGTGTCCATACTTTGAATTCACACTGAATTTGTTTAATTAATTTTTAGAACATGCTATTTTCTAAACCCACATGCCT
>Ga0233439_10003265_pt1 | contig 17107 bp, 16 predicted proteins | sample SI_123_September_6_FD_182713 | JGI IMG/M metagenome (GOLD analysis project Ga0233439, IMG submission 182713) | Seawater microbial communities from Saanich Inlet, British Columbia, Canada - SI_123_September2016_100_MG | ecosystem: Environmental > Aquatic > Marine > Inlet | place: Canada: British... | reverse complement strand
AAAACAAAATTGAACCACTATGTGGAGAAGATTTTACCTCAGGCAAAAAACTGGATTATGGGACAAATTGCTAGTGACGTGTACAGCGCAATCTTGAGGGATGACTCTGTTTTGGAGACAACCTGGAAGAAATATACGGATCATGTACGCGCTTACGCCCTGAATACCAAAGTTAAGCATGAAGTCACTCAGACAGATGTTCAACCCGATGAAAAGTTTATGCAGACTATCGAGCAATATCTTGGAGTGCCGGATAAAGACGTCTTCCGTAAAGAACTCAGTGATGCGATTGCCAGTGTCAATCACAGAGTGATTCTCTCTGATGAACCCTCCTATCAAAACGCAATCAAAAAATATGTGTTCGAGAACGAGTTCAAATCTGGCGAAAATATGAAGCTTTTAGGTTGGATCAAGAGTGGAACAAGCACCGCAGTTGTGAATGATAAAGAGCAAGCCCGCCTGAATGACACCATTAGTTACCTCGTCGAAGTCAAGGGATACTGTGGGAAATGTGCTTTTCAAGCCCTTACCATCACTGCAAACTCCTCCAGTATTGTTATCTGATGCCCTTTTGGCCGATCCAGCATCGGCCAAATCCCACATCTTCTTCCATCTGATTTAGACAAAATTATGTCATCAAAATACAAAGTTCTCATCACTGGAGCTTTGCATCCTTTAGCACTTGAGCTTCTTAAAGCTGAGCAAGACATTCTAGTCGATTATTCCCCTGATTTACCACGGTCTGAGATTCTTGAGAAAATTCTTGATTGCGACGGGATTATAACCCGATCCGAAACCCCGGTTGATCATGAACTAATTGATCGGGCAACACGTCTTAGAGTTATTGCAAGAGCTGCAGTAGGTATTGCTAATATCAATGTGGATTATGCAACACAAAAAGGAATTCTTGTTTTGCACAGTCCAGGGGAAAACACTAACTCTGCTGCAGAATTGACACTCGCACTACTTTTAGCGGCCGTTAGAAACCTAATTCCAGCTCATCAAAGAATGAAAGAAGGGGGTTGGGATCGACATCAGTTTAGCGGAACTGAGTTGATGAATAAGACCATTGGCTTGATTGGGCTTGGAAACGTTGGACATCGGGTGGCTAAATTTTGTAGAGCCTTCGATATGCGTGTTTTGGCTTACGACCCTTATATTGCTGATGAGGTTTTTGAACGCCACGGAGTTCTGAAGAGTACACTGAAAAAAATTCTTGAGGAGGTAGATATCCTGAGTGTCCACACCCCGAAGAATAAGGAAACCATCGGAATGATTGGGGCTAGTGAAATCAAATTAATGAAGGATGGTGTCGTCATCATTAATGCGGCAAGGGGGGGTATCATCAACGAAAATGATCTCTTATTGGCGTTGAAAACAGGGAAAGTTAGAGGAGTTGCAATAGATACCTGGGAGAAAGAACCTCCAGTCAACAACCCCTTTGTGGGATTACCAAATGTCGTGATGACTCCTCATATTGGTGCCTCTACCACAGAAGCCCAGTTCAGGATCGCCGCATCTGTGGCTAGCCAGGTGCCAAAAGCCCTGAGAGGTGAAGTCGTGGACTTTCCAGTGAACATGCCGAGAGTGCAGATATTGGATGGTGATCTTGTTTCAAGTTACACATCACTTGCTGAAAGAATGGGGTCATTTGCTTCACAATATATGCGCTTTTCACCATCACTTTTAAATATGAAATATCGAGGCACACTTGCCAATCAAAACGTTGCGCTACTGCGTCTATGTTTTTTAAAAGGATTTCTAAGCCAACATCACGAAACAGTGAGTTTTGTAAATGCTGAGCAACTTGCTCAAAGAATCGGGCTGAGGATTGAAGAAGAGAAAGACCATCATTTCAGTGACTACGAGAACGCGCTCAAGTGTACTCTGAGTAAGCGCGAAGAAGAATTCACGATTGGTGGGGTCGTTTTCAGTGGCCCCCACCCCAGATTAACTCTGATCAACGGATTTGTCTTAGAAATGGCTCTGACTGGAACGATTTTGACCATCAAAAACAATGACAAGCCAGGAATGATCGGTGCTATTGGAGCCTGTTTGGGAAAACACAATGTCAATATCGATCAATTTAATTTGGGAAGAGACCAGAAAGGCGGGGAAGCAATTGCGCTACTGAGAGTTGATGATGATATTGAAGAAAATGTACTTAGAGAATTGGAGAAACTACCAAATATAAATTTTGTTTGTAAAATAATACTTTAATGTTTTAAGAGTGACTTAATTAAAAAATAATTTTATTTAAAAAAGGTTTTTGTCCAATTTTGTAAGAGATGAGATTTGTTAAATCATTGACGTCCCTAGAATTCAGGCTCCCAAGCAAATTTCTTGTGAGGGCAAAAAAGAGGGAGGGTTCATGCAGGTGGACAGTCATCTACCACGACTGATTTAGCAAAATAAGGAGTTTCCATGGAAATGTTTCTAGATATATTACTGATTTTAAGTGCACTAACGGGTGCGAGCCTAATCGCTATCTTTTTCTTCCGCAAAATATTTCAATCCCATCATCACGGACCAGTATATCCATCCTCAACGAACCGAATCACACCAGAGCATAGTCATGGGAACTCTGAACCCCACACCTAAGGAAAAGGTTTCAGACCATCCATGAAATCAGGCTTCGGCTTGCTTCTCCAATCCAACGAAATGGGCTAAACCCTGGGAGGGCCAGGCTCACCATGACCAATCCCATCAGTACTTGAGTCCCATATCTATCATTGAATTCCATGAACTTTCTACGGGGAGCATGTGGTAGAAAATATGGCCAGACAGAGCTTCCATCAAGTGGTCCGATGGGGAGCAGATTGAAGAGACACAAATTCATGTTGATTAAAGAAAACCAGACAAGCAACTCACCCAGAGGGAAATTCCAGATAGTTTGCCATTCCCCCTGAAAGCTCATACCTAGCAACCACGCTCCCATGCTAGCAAGGATTAGGTTGCTTAGCGGGCCTGCTGCAGAGACATATAGATCTGCATTTCTTATCCTGAAATTACTTGGATTTACAGGTACTGGCTTAGCGTAACCAAAGCCAGCAAACAGGAGCATCAAGCTTCCGAACAGATCTAGATGAGCGAGGGGGTTCAACGTAAGTCTTCCCATATACTTTGCAGTCCCATCCCCACATAGATAGGCGATCGCAGCATGTGCGAATTCATGGAAAGTCAACGCAAAAAGTAGAGAGAAAATAAGTAAAAGCATCAATTGTGGTTCAAGTTGAAAAATCATTTCTTCTTATTTTCTCCTCAGCAAAATCGTTGGCAGATGCAATTGGTCTGTTTTGTAATCTCCAGTTAGCAGATACATCGCTAGATTCACATAAAACCTCAGCCCTGTTTCTATCTCGGTTGGGTTGGGACTTATTCTAACTTGATTACGCATCATGGATTCCCAACTAAATCGCTTGGAGCGATTCCAAATCATGATAAATCTTCCATCTTGATCCAAAAGTCGGATTGGTACTCCTTGATTTCCCAAAAGCATTTTCTTCTCAAGGAGATAAAAACTGTAGGAGAGAACGTGGCTGCGACTCATTGTTTCCCAACTCGATTCTGGAAAAAGCAGCTTACTCCAGAGTACCCATTCTTCTTCAATTGCCGAGGTCTGTAAAGAACAGTGGTCTAGCATCAGTGTTCCACCTCCGGCAAAGAAATCTCGCCATCGCCATTTTTCTTCAATAGTTAGTTCAGGAGGCGAAAAACAGAGAGGAACATGGAGAAAGGGTTTTTCCCAAAGTGGGAAAGTCAACCAATCCGACCACTGCTGCTGGGGAGACATTCTAATCGTAGTTCTCCCCTCAATGGCTGCTCTGATAGATATGATAGCTCTGCTGGGTTTTGGATTACTATCCAAGTAGAGAGAATGCCACTCCAAACGGTCTCCAGTCAGCCATCTCTGGGAATTGAGGTGATTTTCCGATGTGGCTAGAGTTGGACTCAGCAGTAACAGGAAAGTCCAAAAAACCAGATTTGATTTAAGGTTCTTAATGAAACCTATCTCCAAATCCAATCCATTTATCTGTTTTGCGAGGGCCAAATTGACTTACAGATTCCTCTTTCTCACTTGGCTCTTGATCCAACAACCAATTTCGAAAATCTTGCAAGTCATTGGAACTGCGGAAGGTTTGGGTTACTTGAATAATAGAGTCAACTCTGTCTTCTTTGCGGGTTGGTGGCACCATGAAATTTTTCTTCAGTTTGTAGATTTCGATATTTGAAACCGTCGATGAATTTCATCTTTCAAGAAACGGTAGCCAAAGAGCAGGGTAAGGGATGCCAGACCTGCTCCCCCAAGACCTGTTAAGAGGCTGCCCTGAAACATGGTTGCAACCTCAAGCAGAAAAAAGGTGCAAGAGAGGCAACTATAATGAGTTCAATTATCTGGATCAGGCGTTGTCCATTCCAGATTTCTTTTCATACCAGTACAGACCGACCCCCAATGCCATTGGGAAAATGAAGACAAAGAAAAAAATCAAGAAGACTAAGTAAGCTGAAGTAAATGTCATATAATTCCTTTCACAGGTTTTAAGCTTCTGCAAGATTTCTAATAATGGCAAAATTTCTCCTCAGAAACTAGCAAAAAAAATCCCAAAGAGGCAATTTTGAAAGATAATCAGATTGATTGGTATGGATACGGTTGGGCCGCTTTTCGGTGTTCAACCTCAATCCCAACGGAGTACTTGCCACCTCTTGAAAATAAAGAACTCCAACTCCAATGGTTAAATGGGTTTTTGGCCGCGAGGATCGATAATCCTGATACTCCACACTGGGGCGTTTCGCCTCCCTCATCAGTTTACAATGAATTAAAATCCCGATTTGAGAAGGAGCATCCTCATTATTTAGAAATATTCCAACAATTAATCAGAACCGAAAATTTTCTGGGAATTGATAGTCACTAAAATATATATGTAAGACCCTCTGCACTTTGATTATCAACATTTTGGGTCAACTAAAATTTCAGTCTTACTTTAAAAAAACAAACCATATCAGCAAAGTCAGTGTCCACTCGAGAGGGGTTCATGCTTTTCCATAGAAAAGATTTTTTCAAAAGCGAAATTAATCTTTTTTAGACTCAATCAGTTTTTACTCTATCTTAAATATCAACCAAATTCTTATTTCTTAGACTCAGATGCTGAACTTTCGTTATTTCTGTCAGATCATCAAGAACCGATTGATACCCATTTATTCACTTCTCGAAAAATATAACCTTGTGAATCAGCAAGAAATTGGGCTCCGAAGACCATTGCTTTCATTGTTCACAAAGCTATTTTTAGCCTTTCTATTACATGCTGTGTTGTTGCTGGGTCTGATGATGTTCGCTGTACACAACCAAGTCCGTTCAGAATTCAGAGGCTTTTTACAACAGCAAGAATCTGGACGCCTACGCTATGTTGTCGTAGTGCTGGAACAACACTACGCTATCCAACGCAGTTGGAACCTACTGGAGAATCAAAGAATCTATTGGTTCATCATACTCCAGGAATCTCTGCGACAGGCAGTTTTAGAGGGAGAAAATTTTCCCTTAAGCATGCAGAGACCAAGAAAATATGGTCCCAGGGATTTATTTGAAGACTTTGATGAATCTTTTGAACTTTTTGAATCAAGTCCTGATTTGGATGGACCACGGGCTCGCAAACCACCTAAGGCCAGAGAATGGGGAAGGAACCTAACCCTTGTCGACACAAAAGGGCGCTTAATTGCCGGGCAGCCGTCAAATCAAAATGTGGTCTTGCAACTACCGATAAATTACAGGGATCGAAATGTAGCCTTTCTTCGATGGCATGGAAACGTTCCACAAAGCGGCCTGCGTTTTCTTGAGAGTAACCTTCAGTGGCTCTGGTTTTTTGGTGGCTCCCTAGTCCTGCTAGGTGCTTTGATCGCCTGGCTAGTTTCCAGACAGTTGCTGAAACCTGTGCATGAGTTAAAGAATGGAACAGAAAAACTAAGAGAGCACCAACTAGACACGCGTATTCCAGTGGCAACCTCTGATGAGTTAGGGCAATTGGCGCAAGCCTTCAATGAAATGGCCGCTGCTCTCCAAAATTATGAATACCAACGACAGCAATGGCTTGCAGATACTGCTCATGAACTAAGAACCCCACTTTCAATCTTGAAGGGAGAAATTGAGGCGCTTGAAGATGGTGTCCGTTCTTTCGATCAAAATAGCCTAGCCTCCTTGCATCAGGAGACAACTCGACTTCAGAGAATCGTTGAAGATCTCCGCCTCATCAATCATCTTGAACTAGGCAAGCTCGAACTCTTCCTTAGGCCACTTGAACTCAATAAGCTAGTGACCGAGGCTTCGAAACAGGCTCAAACTCGTTTAGAGGCAGCGAGAGTGAAAGTTAACTGGACACCAACACAAGCTGAACTTCCCATTAATGGAGATTACGACCGCCTGCATCAAGTTCTCTTGAATTTGATGGAAAACACAGCCCGCCATGCCCCAGAGAGTAATCTGGAAGTTCGCAGTGGTTTTGACCAGAATGAAGCTGTTCTATTGCTAAGTGACAATGGACCCGGAGTTTCGGAGGCAGATCTGCCACATTTATTCGACAGATTTTACAGAACTGAACAATCAAGAAATAGAGTCAGTGGCGGAAGTGGACTAGGTTTGGCGATCTGCCAGGAACTGATGCAGGCGCATCAGGGGAGGATTAGTGCTCGGAGGGGATCTTTCGGAGGCCTTGAGATCGAATTGCGTTGGCCCCTTCTTGAGGAGAATACCGAATAAAAACAGGCTATGGTTTAATAAAAATGACGCACAGCCTGCTTACAATGATGAATCAGCCAAACATGTCATAGGTGATACTATCGTACCAGCCTTGTGCATAAGTGGCTTCTGTCTTACGAACAATCGCACTGGCATCTTTGGGGCTCACCCCACCGGCGCCCTTTATACCAGCGATTGTACCATCTTGCAGATTGTAAACTGCGGCAACTGATATGCTATAATCTGGTGTGACATAGCTGTAGCATGTATTTGCGAAGGATGGGGAGACGGGTTCTTCCCCCCAAAACATTGAGACTACAGCCGCAGCCACTACTTTACCATGACTATTAGCAGAGAAACCAGATTTTGGCATCGCTCCGGCTTTACAAGCATCACCGATAACATGGACATTTGGAATCAGCGTGGATTCGAAGGTAACGTGGTCAACTGGACACCAACCACTTTCATCAGCCAAGCCTGACTTCCTCGCGACTGCACCCGCATACTGATCAGGTATATAGTTGATTACATCCCCCTCTTCCCACCCAAACTCAGTATTGAGTCTAAGACCATCTGCGTCAATCTCAGTCACCATACCGCCAGCTGTTCCTGATCGCCACTCAATCATTTCTCCATAATGCATGTCCCACCCGTCCGTAAAGAGGGACTGTTTGGAAAAATTTTCCTTTTGATCAAGAATAATTATTTTTGAGTTGGGCTTATTATTTTTTAGATAGTGGGCAATCATCGAAGCTCGCTCATACGGCCCTGGGGGACAACGATATGGGTTACTCGGTGCGCTAATAATAATTGTTCCTCCATTTGCCATAGCTTCTAATTGCCTTCGAAGCTGCATTGTTTGAGGCCCAGCCTTCCAAGAATGAGGCATCTTTTTTTCGATACTCTGGCTATGACCTGGCATTTTGTCATAGCGAATATCTATACCTGGAGAGACAATAGCTCGATCAAAAGGTATCTTTGAGCCATCATCCAGAATGACCGCATTGCTTTTAACTTGATAAGCCTTTGCCCTCACAAAATTAACTCCATACTTGCTTTGCAAAGTTTTGTAGTCATGCGCAATGTCTGGCATACCCTTTACGCCACCAACGACCAAGTTACTGAAAGGGCAGGTATAATAGGTTGAATTTGGTTCAACCAGTGTGACCTCCATATCAGGGTCCATCATTCTCAAATACTTCGCAGCAGTAGCACCACCAAAACCTCCTCCAACTACGGCTACTCTGGGTTTTTTGCGGAAAATAAGGGAGCTTGTTGTACATCCCGTCATCAGACCAAGGCTGCCTAATCCAGCTAGTTTACCAAATTGTCTTCGAGTCAGCTTTGCCATGATTTTCTCCGATTATTTGCTTGATGAGAATTTACCGAGGTAGGCAGATAATAATTTAATTTCTTCATCCGTGTAGCCCTTAGCAATCCGATTCATTACGGTTGCGGGGCGCTCACCAGCCTTGAATTGAAGCATTGCTTTCTCGATGTAATCAGCTGTTCTGCCTTGAATTTTTGGAATTGATCCGGGACTTGCGCCGTTAGTGCCATGGCAAGAAGCACAGGAAAGAGCTAGTACCATCCCTTTGTCTGCAGCAAAACCTGATACTGGAAGAAGCGCTGCCCCAACAAGACTGCTTCCAATTAATAATCCCAAAATCTTCTTCATGTGAAACTCCATTGCAGAGAATTAACAATGTGATAAGTTAATTTGTAGAAGTGGTGATCTACAATTAACAGGAAAAATGTCAAGAAATTAGTTTACATATGTATCAAATCACGACCTTGGAAAGTCAAAAAAATTGTGGGATTCTGAGACAAATTCTCATTAACTACCAATGGTAGTTTATATATGAAAATCTCTTCTCTCACACTCACTCTGATGACTTGTTTGTTGCTGCTGAACTGTAGCAACGCCAGCCAGGATTCAACTCTTGGCTCTGCCTTAAGTCCGAATAAAGTTCCCCAAGAGAGGACTTCGTTGCGTCAACTTGCTGATTGTGAAGACTATAGACGCTCCTTCACAAACTCCATCACGCGTCAACTACTCGATCAAGGACTACTGCGAGTGATGCCAATGATGATGGAGATGGAAGTGAGTTCTGATGTTGCAGTCAGCACAGATGCCAACTCTGTCCCGACAGGTATTACTGGTACCAACCTGCAGGAAACTACAGTGGATGAACCAGATCTAGTCAAAACAATGAACGATGGAACAATGCTGGTCCTGCAAGAAGAGAAACTTCACATTCTTCGTGCCTTTCCACCAACCGAAATGAGTCTTTTGGCCTCGTTATCTATTGGTGTGCCGGCTGAAAAGATGTTTCTTGATGAGTCACTTCAAAAAGTAGTAATTCTAGCAACATCTTACGGGTATGTAGCGGCAAGAAACCTGCCCACACCTGATCAGAGAGGAGCAACACTTTCTCTGCAGATCGGTGGTTCAGCCAACACTGAAGTGATTTTTGTAGATATTTCTGACAGGACGAAACCTGAGATCATCAACCGTTGGCTCCTGCAAGGTTCACTGCTGGATGGTAGACGACCACTGAATAATCGAATCCAGTTAGCGATTCAAGTACCTCTTCAGCTTCCAAATTCCATTCAAAACGATCTTTTGTTGCAAAAGAAGCTCGGTGAATATTATGAAGCCAAGTTTGAGAACAATCCTGATCAAGATTTGTCTGAAATGGAATTGGAGATCGAAGCTTTGGTTGAGCTAGCAGTTAGCAAGCAAGATATGGCAGAAATTCTTCCAAAAGCCTTACAATTATCAGACATTGCCTCCCAGGAAATACCTTGGTTAAGTTGTGATGAGATTTCTGAACCAGATCTCACTCTAAATTCTCTGGGAATGACTCTTCTCGTTAGTTTTGAGAGTGACGGTTCAAATTATCAAACAAGTGCTGTCTTAAACAATGCCTGGCAAATCTACGGTAGTTCAAAACATCTTTATTTGATCCAAGGAAGTTCTGGGTGGTGGTGGAATGCAGAGCAATCCGACCAGACGGCAATCTGGCAATTAGACTGGCAATCTGGACATCCGATTTATGAAGGGAGCGGGTTGGTCGATGGGCAAGTTCTGAACTCTTTTAGCCTGAGTGAATATGAAGGCCATCTCAGAGTTGCAACGACCGAACGGCCAAATTCCCCAATGATTCCTGTTGAGGATATCAGGGAGGTTATTGAACCCAGCCAGTCACTTAATCACCTCTTCGTATTCAAACTTGCGGATAAAGAAAACTCTGAGTTGGAACAGGTGGGCTCTGTCCTCAATCTAGCTCCTGGAGAAAGAGTTCAAAGCGCTCGTTTTGTTAGTGATAGGGGTTATCTTGTCACTTTCCGGCAAGTGGATCCACTATTCACGTTTGACCTAAGCACACCTGCCAAGCCCACTTTGGAAGGTGAGCTAAAAATTCCTGGTTTCAGCAACTACATGCATCCTGTTGGTGACACCCACTTGTTGACTGTTGGGCCTGCTGGCGATGACGATGGTTTGAGTGGAGAGTGGCAAGCGCAGCTTTTCGATGTATCCGATCTCACGAATCCAGAACAGGTCGACACCCTGATTCCTTCAAAGCTAAAAGGAGGCCGGGCTTACAGTGAAGCAGGTTGGGACCACCATGCATTTACCTACGATCCAAGGAGTAGACTTTTAGTGACACCAATTCAGGGCTATGGAAAGAATTGGGAGTCACAATTCAGTGGTTTCAGCGTGATTGAAGTAGGACCTGAGCTAACTTCTTTGACCGAACGTGGTTGGATTGAACATGAAGGGAAATTAAGCTCAGATTGTGAGCCAAGTTTGAATGAGGAAAGTTCACCCTGCAAATTTTGGAATTTGAAAAGCCAACCAAGACGCAGCTTACTGATGTCAGACAACTTAAGTGATTATTTATACACTATTTCAAACACTGCTGTTCAAACCCATCAAGCAGATAACTTTAGTGAGAAACTAGCAGAAGTGAATTATCCCTGAGCTTGCAGCTCAGCAAGGCTATTTCCAGCACGAGTCATGATGCTAACAGGGTCACCCACCTTGATTTTGGATCCAGACACCAAAATCATATTTTGACCAAACCAGATTTCTTGTTTCCAAAGTCGGTATGTCTCCAAGGTATGCAAGGGTTCTGAGCCTTGTCGAACTCCAATGAAGGGATGAATTGTTGGGATCTGGCAACGCGAGCACCATTTTCTGCAGCGAAACTCCGCATCACCAATCTTGATCAAATCCCACTGATCCTCATCATAAGGTGGAAAATCGCCTCTCACTACAACATTTGGCCTAAAACACAAGCTCAGCAGGTTCTCATTGAGAATTCGATTGTTAAGATCGATCAAAGATGGCGATGTAATTAAATGAAATGGGTGTGTATCGGCAAAGGAGAGCCCTGAGTGTGAACTTTCGCGAACTTCGCGCTGACTTGATTCAGGCATGTAGACTAAGGTGACGGGTATCCGCAAAAGTTCTGAGATCCACTGATTAATTTCTGCATCTGCTGGAACAGCTTGACAAACGTCTTGCCAGATTTTCACGACGATTCTTTCTTTTGTAGTCGGAACTCTCACTTTTATTCGGCGCATGGAGGGAGTGAAAAGTTGAAGACCCTCTTCGTCGAACTCTACAAAAAGTTGGCTGAGTTGCGGAAATTTTCTTTGTGTGAGAAACTGATTTTTCTCACCAACTAGCATCCACCTTCTGTCGTAAGCCGGTCCGAGTTCTGTCAATTCCATTTCCTGAACTCGAATCCCCTGGGTCGACTTGATGGGATAGATGAACAACTCCTGAACCCTTAGTGACCCCATGCGTTATTTGCTCCTGAATAGATATTCTTGTTTTCTAAAGCTGACCATCATTCTGTTAATACATACTTCTCAGGGCTGGGCAGCTCCAAGCCCACTTTCTGAAGAGGTCCAAGCCATGCTGGAATCAGAGAGAATAGACGCCCCCAAAGTTGAATTAGCTGCTGCAGACTTTGAAGGAATTCTTTTAAACGGGCAGCCTTTTCGGTTGAGTGACCAAAAAGGTAAAGTGGTGTTTCTGAATTTCTGGGCTACTTGGTGTTCTCCCTGTCTCAAGGAAATGCCTGACATGCAAGAACTCCAAAAAGAACTAGGCTCAAAGATTCTTGTACTTGCAGTTGGTATGGGTGAAGCAGCAGAACGGATCGAAAAGTTTCAAAAAAAACATCAGTTTGAATTCCAAATCCTTCCCGATCCTGAAATGACAGTGACCCAACTCTATGGAGTTCGCAATATTCCTATTACTTATTTGGTCAACACTTCTGGAATTGTTGTGGGACGTGCCCTTGGCCCTAGAGAATGGACAAGGCCAATACTCTTGGAGTTTTTTGAAAATCTCGCTTCCGAAAATCCTAATCCATAGTCTTATTCCCTTAGGCTTAAGACTTCAATGACTTTCGTCAAGCCCAATTGTTCATCATTACTCTATACAGCCTTGATCTTCTATCTTTTCAGCAGCACGGAAAAATAATCATATGAGTGATCTGAAACCGTTGCTTGATAAGAATTTCCTGGAGTACGCTTCCTACGTGATCAAGGAGCGGGCAATCCCTGATGTAGAGGATGGACTAAAGCCTGTTCAACGTCGTATTTTGCACACGATGTACCGGATGGACGATGGCAAATTCAACAAGGTTGCGAACGTTGTAGGTGAAACAATGAAGCTTCACCCTCATGGTGATGCCTCGATTGGGCAAGCGTTAGTTGTCCTTGCCAACAAGGAATATTTCATTGAGAAACAAGGAAACTTCGGGAATATCTTCACCGGGGATCCTCCTTCTGCTGCTCGCTACATCGAGGCAAGACTGACTCCTCTCGCCAAGGAGGTCCTCTTCAATCCAGATTTGACGGAGACTGAGGAAAGCTATGACGGTCGAAACCGAGAACCCTTGGCGCTTCCATGTAAAATCCCAGCTACTCTTTTGTTGGGTGCAGAAGGTATTGCTGTTGGCATGTCGACAAGGATACTGCCCCATAATTTTCATGAAGTATTAGAAGCCCAGGTTGCCTTTTTGGAAGGAAGGCCTTTTGAGTTGTTTCCTGATTTCCTGACTGGCGGTCTGTTAGATATAAGTCAGTATCGAGAGGGAAATGGGAAAGTACTCTCGAGGGCTCTTATTGAGCAGGTTGATGAAAAGACATTGGTTATCAAGGAATTACCTTACGGAGTTACCACAGAATCTTTGATCCAATCGGTTCAGGATGCGGTCAACAAAGGGCGTTTTAAGTTGAGCAGCATTAGCGACTACACAGCTGAGAATGTGGAGATTGAGCTTAAACTACCAAGAAACAGTACTACCTCGCAGATCCTCAAACCACTGTATGCCTACACCCAGTGCGAGGTTTCTGTTTCCATAAATCTTCTTGTTATCAGAAAGAATCAACCCACCCAGCTATCCGTCAATCAAGTCATCCAGCACAACAGTGAGCAATTAGTCAATTTACATGAACGTGAATTGAAGTTGGAGCTACATAAACTCAATGAGCAATGGCATCACCGGAAACTTGAGCAATATTTCATCACTGAGCAACTCTATCGTCAGGTAGAGGAGTGTGAGACTTGGCCTGAGGTCATGCATACGGTTGAAAAAGGGATGGAACCTTTGAAAAAAGATTTACAAAGGGACATCACTTCTGGGGATCTTGAGAAGCTTCTCGGACTTCAAATCAAACGTATTTCTAGGTTTGACCGACGCCAGGCAGAAAAAGAATTCAGGAGATTGGACCGAGAAATCCGCCAGGTTGAAAGGCACCTCCGAGATGTTATCAACTACACAATTGTTTATATACGTAGCCTTCAGGAACGCTATTCTACAGAATTTCCTCGTAAAACGATCCTCCAGTCCTTTGATGAGATTCAGTTACGTGAGGTCGCTGAAAAGCAGCCAGTATTCTGGAATAAGCAGCAGGGTTATCTGGGAACGGATGTCGAAGGAAAAGAAATTACAGTTTGCACACCCTATGATCGTCTGGTGATCTTTGGAGATAATCTTTGTTACCAGGTGAGCAGAGTTCCTGAAAAAACTTTTATTGGAAAAAAGGTTTTAGGCGTCTACCCGGAAAACCCAGAAACCGTCTACAACATTGTCTACCAACCGGAAGCAGATGGACTGGCTTATGTAAAGCGATTCAAAGTCCAAAAATTTATCTTGGACAAGGAGTATGAACTGTTTCCTGATCAGGAGGGAGCCAAGATTCTACACTTCAGTAACGGCAACGGTATTTTTCTTGAGTTTCAGTTTGTTCCCTCAGAACGTATCCGCAAATCAAGGGATTTTCTGCTTCTCGATGAAGTTTTAGTGAAAAATCCTCAGGCACGCGGAGTCCGTCTTGCCAATAAGCCCATTTTACCCAAAAGTCTTCGTCAATTGGCCAAAGCTCCTGAAGATCCTCAAGCGACCTTGCTGCAAAACAGCAATTCTTGAGGATTTACAAGATCAATTCGACTCGGTGAACGTAGTTCATTTCATCAAAAATTAATGGGAGGAAACTTATGAATCGAATCGGCATCGATTTAGGCGGAACAAAGATTGAGGGCATTTTAACGACTGATGATCCGATGAATGTCCTTGTTCGAAAGAGAGTTTCCACAGAGCAGGAGAACGGCTATTCACAGGTTCTAGGGAACATCTCAGGATTAATTGAGGAACTCCGTAGCGCTAGCGATGAACAAGTAAAATTGGGTATGGGTATCCCGGGAGTTGTCAACCAATCAACGAAGCGAGTCCAGCAAGCCAACGCACAGTGCTTGATCGGTGAGGCTCTGGAGGAGGATTTGACAAATCGGCTAGGGCAGGCAATCAACATTGAAAATGATGCTAATTGTTTTGTCCTCAGTGAAGCCCTCCACGGTGCCGGAAAGGGCTATCAATGTGTTGCTGGCATAATCATGGGAACCGGCATGGGTGGTGGAATTGTGATCAACGGCCAGCCCTGGAAGGGAAGAACCGGCCTTGCAGGGGAATGGGGCCATGCATCAATCGAGGAGCCTGATGGTGTGCTATGTTGGTGTGGGCGCAAAGGTTGTGCAGAAAATTATCTCTCAGGAACCGGAATCCAAAGGATTTATCGAGAAGCAACTGGTCAGGATCGCAGCGTTGCTTCCATCCATGAAGGCTTTCTTAGTGGCGATAGTGCTTGCAAACTGGTTATGGATCAGGTCCTAAACTATTTTGCTCGATCTATGGCAAACATCATGGTTCATCTGGAACCAGATATCATTGTGATTGGTGGTGGAGTCTCAAACCTGCCGATCCTTTATACTGAGGGCCTCATAAGAACAAATGAAATTGTTTTTGGCACCCCACTCACAAAGATTGTAGAAAATCAACTCGGTGACTCTAGTGGTGTACATGGAGCAGCTGCACTCGCCGTGTAACACTTCAAAAAAGACTTGCTAGCGAAAGCGAAGTTGCATATTCAATTGGGCTTGCTGAAGTGGTGGAACTGGTAGACACGCTGTCTTGAGGGGGCAGTGGGCTTTCGCTCGTGGGGGTTCGAGTCCCCCCTTCAGCACCATTAAAATCAATTTTCTATTGACTTCAGTAACTTAGCTGACAAACCATCCACCAAATAGCCTCCGGTATAACGCTCCGTATAACAGATACTCCCTGTTTAAACGCAATTCAACTTCTCCACTTTTTGGAATTATCTGTCAAGACTTGAGTCCTTTTAGACCAATAGAATCGATCGTCTACCCACCGTAAACAATTGGCTAGTATTAGAGATCCAATTTGAATATGTACTCCTCTCAGATATTCCAGGGCTGTCTTGTTAAATTAGGTGAAGATAGACCTGGATCAACAGTAACTGTCATATTTACTTAACATAATATTTGTTTTATGATTTATATCTAATACTACATTAAAACTAAGAGCCTTAAGATAGCAGAGGAAATTCTGGGGATAAGCATTACGCTGAAAGGCCTATTAGAATAGTACCAAATTAGCTTTGTGGCGAATGCTAGATACTAGTAAACTAGCACAAAACTAGTTTTCATTTTCTGTTGATCTACTAGTACTAGCACCATACTAGTTTGTTAAAAATCACGACTAGTCATTACCTAAATATACTATTTATAACGACAGGTTACATGGGTAATACCCAACTAGTTTCAATGAATTCTAGCACCAAACTAGTATCTCAGCAGGAATAGTCAGATCGATTTGTACTAGCCAAAACTAGCACTAGTTGAGCAGTACTCATGAATCGCCGCTACAGATACAATTCAGTTGCAGGATTGGAGGAAAGTAAACTGGCTCACTACAAAGTTTTCAAATGAATTGTACTCCAAAATCAATATTTAAATCAGTATCTTTTGCAAATGATTTACTCGTCTATTTGTAGATTTCTTCTGCTTTCATCAGGGTCTACGTTGCAGTCATTGCAGTGGTCTTATCCCCCGAAATAAAGCGTGACGGAAAGCGTGACACTTCTGCTGAGCGTGACACTTCTTTTCCAAGCACAGTCTAGCGTCCAGTGTCTTGGCTTTTGTTGTCGTCTGTTTTTGTAACACTCTTGTCACGAGATGTGTCACGGTTTTGGGATCTGTCACGGAAGTGTCACGCCCTCCAGCCCAGTATCTCTCTGGCCTTGAGGACTTTCCGTGACACATGACAGATATTTCCAGAAAGTCATACAGCAGAATGAAAGACTCTATCCTGTTTCAAAGGATTATATATAGACCTTTGCGGAAGAAGTGTCACCTGTCACCGACCCCCTGAATTAGACCAAATTCTTCTTGTTTTCAGTCATTCATCACTGCGAATTTACGCGAATCCTCCAAAGAGACAGAAGCTGAGAATTTAGTAGCAAATTGCGGTATCCGTCTCGGAACTCAGATGAAGCTATTTCAAAGATTGAAACCCAGCACTGCAGCTCAAGAGGATAGTGAAATGAGACAGGGGGGAGAGCAACTAGTACCCACACCTATTTTTCTTACCTCCCCTAGTCGATTTTCATACGTAGTCAAATTTAGTCACCAGTAATCTAAAAGCCTATTAGGACCACCATGCATCAAGCTAAGAACCTTACCTGGAAACAGGAGCGTTTTGTCTCAGAGTATTTGCTGAGTGGAAATGCCGCTGAGGCTGTCAGGAGAGCAGGCTATCAAACCCGCTATCCTTCAGAAGTCGACTACGGTCTTAAGAGACATCCAAAGGTGAGAACAGCTCTCATAGAAGCTCAGGAGGCACGAGCAAGACGCTTAGAGATTCAGGCTGATCTCATAGCAAGTAAGTATATGCAGTTGATGGAGAGAGCACTGGAGGCAAAGGATTTTGAGACAGCCTTGAAAGCTCTAAACCAGCTGTGCAACAAGCTGAAAGTCTTTGAGCGGCATCAAGCCTT
>Ga0233439_10003264_pt1 | contig 17109 bp, 14 predicted proteins | sample SI_123_September_6_FD_182713 | JGI IMG/M metagenome (GOLD analysis project Ga0233439, IMG submission 182713) | Seawater microbial communities from Saanich Inlet, British Columbia, Canada - SI_123_September2016_100_MG | ecosystem: Environmental > Aquatic > Marine > Inlet | place: Canada: British... | reverse complement strand
AATCTGGAATGAATGACACTTTTGTATATGGTTTTGAACTAGAACATTTTGTAATAACAGGTGGATCAATTTTTTCTAAATTGTTATGAAACGTCTGACAATATTTTAATCCACGAGTGTGGTCAACCGTTTCAATATATCCCCATGTAGACCATATGAGGACTAGCTTGAATCCAAATCCATTTTTACCACCAACAATTTTCTTTTCATTTTTATCATAGTTTGTAGATGTTCTTAGATGACCAAAAATCATTTCAGGAATCCATAAATTTTCTTCGGGGTGTTTTGCGATGTCAATCCCATTACCATCATTCATCAACGAAATTTGTCCTGAATTTTCATCGATAGAAATATCAATATAAGATACTAATTTTTTTTTAGGATGATTGTTTTGAATCATACGAATCACATGATCTCGGCAATTTACAATTCCTTCGTCAAACAATTTATACAATCCAGGAATATATTGAATGGACTTTAGAACATTTTTCTTTTGAGTAGTGTCGAATACCCATTGTTCAGAATCCACATTTTCAACAGATCCAATATAAGTATCGGGGTTATCCAATACATGTTCTTTGTCGGTTTTACGCTGATATTGTTTGGCAAGAGAAGACATTATTAGAATGAACGATGTTGTATTTAAATGATTTATGAAATTAAAATTCGGAAAAGGATTTTCAATTTTACATATTTTTTTATAGTCTCGTGTATATAGTAATATGTCGGATAGTGGTGGAAAAAAAAACATAGAAGATATGTGTAGAAAAAATAATCTATGTAAACCAGCAGTACCAATCAATAGTACAAACAAATCAAAGAAAATGCTACAAAGTGAGAGTATTCGACGTGTAGCGCAAAAATTTAAACCGATACGTCAAGGACAACCTCAGAATCTTACAATTCAGAATGTGACACAATCTTGTGTAACAATTCAATTCGGTGCGGTTGGTACTCCTAAATATTATCATGTCATTTTGACTAACCAAACTGACAATAGTATAAAAATACATACAGCCTATACAAACAATGTGACTATTTGTAATTTAGATCCTGATACTATTTATGAAGTAAACATAATCGCATTTTATGATTGTAATATTAGTTATGAATTAGATTTTAGGAGAACATTTCGTACAGAACCTACGAAAACGGTTCAAAATATTGAGATTATTCATCCTACAAATACCACATTTACAATAAATAATACAGAAGTTCGTAATCTTATACCAATAAATGTTAAATTCCAATCACCATTTGTATCACCAATAAGATATCAAATTGAGACATCAGACACAAATACATTAACTATATTTGATATCTCTCATAATAGTAATACACAATTATACAATGTACCAGATGTTATTATTAGTAATACCCACAATGTAACTTTGTTTATTAGAACTTTTTATGATAATGGGGATATATTTGAAATCCAACGAATTATAGGCTCTTTTGATGAAGGGTGGATTACAGGTTTTCAAGTTATTGATACTCGAATTACAAATATTGAACTATCATTTAATGAAATTGGTAGTGCTACTACTACATTTGCATTTCAAGAAATTTCAATTCCAATTTCTGAACCACTCAATAAATATAATCTCAATGTTGATACTTCCTATTCTATTACATCTGAAACAACATATCCAAGCAATAATAAATATATTGTAAATGATATTGGACAACTAAAAACATTAAATGAGAGAAATGTACAAAAGGTAGAACTCATTTCGAATAGTCCAATCGAATTAACATTTATATTTGAAAAGCCTACTCCTTTATTTTCAACCTCGTCTTCTAATTTTTATCATGGAAAATTATTTTTTGCGGGAACTCTAATAAAAGACATTTCGTATAATGCGAATATACCAGACAACGACTTATCGTTTAATTTCTATGATTTATCCGCAAATACTAATTACACATTAGTAATAGAAAATACTTATAATTCTACAGGAAGGGTCTATACATCTCAGGTAAGTAAAAGAACATTATATGAAGGTTCTCCTGTTGTGAGTATTATAAACATAACAGGAACTTCAGCAGATATCTCATTCACATCATTCGCTACACTTGGTGATACTCGTAGTACACCTGATAAATATGAAATAAAATATGAAAATATAATGGACAGTGTAAATTATAATATAAATATCAGTTCCACAGAAACAAATTTGACTATTCCTATATCAAATCAATTACTGGTAGATACATGCTACAATTTTATTATTGTCAGTGAATACGCAACAGGTAATAGATACAATAGTGATGAAATAAGTATAAGAACATTACAGAAAGGACCGTCTAAATCATTTGGTATAAATGATAATTATGACAATGATCGAGTTAATATCAAAGGCGATCGAATCGACGTAAAATGGGAAAATTTTGACTATACTGGAGATTTACATAATAGAACTTATATAGACCCTTCTAATGTAAATCTATATATAATTACAAATACAAGCACGACTGTATATGATGTATCCTTTAATGACATGTATTATTCTATACAATCACTGATACACAATACAAATCATAAAATTAAATTAGAATATGTATATTCAGATGTTTCTTACAATAGAGAAATTGAGGCAACGACAAAAAATGAATTTAAATTTGAATATGTAACCACTGATACTGGAGATACATTTAAAGTAAGATCTGATGATACCAAAGGGAATAACCAACAAAGATATTTACTTGAACGTATAGATGAGAAAGCTTCTGAACGAAGTGAATGGAAACTACAAAAATTTGGAGATCTAGACAAAGTCTCCTTGAATAATAATGAAAGTAAGAAATATTTTTATACTCATACAAATAGAGAAGGGGATTCTATTTTCTACTGTCCGGATTCTAAAACGATAGATTTATATCGTATCAGTGAGAATGATAGTACGGATTCTTCTATAATAAATTCTCTATTTTTATATGTCGATTCAATTACAGTGACTAGTAATATATCTAGTATATCTTCTTCATATGATGGTGAAAGAATTTTTGTTGGTTATGGTAATAAAAATGTAGATATATTTGATATATCAAATTTAACCTTTAATCAAAAACCTTCATTTACTATACCATCCAATGTCAATGTAAAGAGCGATTATGTATTGTCAAACTATGATGGTAATATATGTGCGGTATATGATTTTTCGGTAAGCCAATCTTACCAAAATGGTGTATTTTTCCATAATATTGACAAATCTACTGACTACTTTCTCTCATTTCAATCACCTTTTACCATATCTAGTAATTCACAACGTCTTAGGAAAGACGTCACATTTGACATTTATGACAATATTGCGGTGGCATATGATTTAATAACACAAAATTCTAATAATCCAGAGTGTATTGTAAGATTTTACGATATCTCTCAAAACGCCACAACATTTGAATATATTCATAAAACTGCTATAAACGATATATCTGGTAATGGAGTTTCATATGTGTATGACGGTTCATACGCATTTATCAAAAATGATTATGATATATCTAATGGGTACTCTAAAGGCAGTGTAAGCGTTTATGATATTCAAAATGACCAATTTCATCCTAGCAAATTATACGGTGAGAATAATACATCTACTCAAGTATATCCTCGTAATATATCATCTACGATAAACAGAGATGAAAATAAATTAGTAGTTGCTATAGGAGAATATACATATAGTTACCGAACAAACGCTAATGGAATTCTTCACAATACAAAGGATGGACAAATAAAAATTTATGAATTAGATATATCTGATAATTTTCTAAATAATTCATTTTATCAAAGAGGTGATGTAATAAAAAATCGAGAGGATGCGTTGCCTCTTCTAGTAGATGATTATACATCAAAAGGACATCACTTCGGATATTACATGAATCTTAGTAAAAACGGATTTTCATTAATGGCAGCATCACTGCCAAAAATTTCAACTTTAAATTTCAACTTCCTAGGTGATGTGTATGTATATAGATGGATTAGTCCACAAAGTAAACAAAATATAAATGCTCCATTTCCTCCTTTAGAACTTACAAAAAATGTACAATTTAATCAACAAATTCAAATAACATCTTACTATAATATTTTGGAAGATGATTATGAATACGTTTCTGATAAAATCACAATTACGACGAAAGAATTCCCTCCCATTCCTAATTTTGTTATATATAACAATAAAATTGATATAAATTGGGGTATTGTCGAGGATAGTTCAGGTGGGTTCAATGAATATGTCATTGAAAGAGATGGGAATATTGAAATTTCTTATAACGATATAAACGATCTTTCATATTCAGTTACTGGTTTACAGCCAAATCAAACGGTAAAAATAACCTTAAAAAGTGTTTATCGAAATAATGAAATTTATATAGGATTTGATGACAATATTACTACATTAAATGAGATAGCCATAATTGATTATCCAATAATACTAAATACAAACATTTTGACCACATTGGATATTAGTAATCAAAATTCAATCGATATTTCTGAAAATATAATTCATATTACTGATTTAAGTAATGATACGTCTTATGATATTGTAGTAGGTACAAATACATTAGTAGATATTTCATTTATAAATCCGGACAATTCTTATAAAGCCGTTATAGATACTTATTATATTACAAAACCTATATCTTATTATAATCCTCCTACAAATAGTATATCTTTTACATATGATACAGGAGATAATGGTAATGGGTTTTATCAAAGTGAAGAATTCTTTTTCGGAAATTCTAGAGATATTTCATTGAATGAAGATTTTCAAATAATTAATGGAATATTTCAGGATGATTACGAGTCTCAAGTTGGTAATGGAATTATTACAAGAACTAGTGATGATGTAAATAATCTAATATATAGGTTACAACTTCCAAGTTCCACCGAAAAAGGTACTATACAGTCTTGGGAAAACAGTACATCTGTAAATATCGTAGAAAACAAGAATGTATTTAATGCTATTTTTTCTCGTTATCTCGATATTACGAATGTTGAGTATCATGTTGCAATGATAAATGCGACAACTTCAAATCCAATAACAAAATTATCACAAAATCTTGAATATAATTTGTATCGAAGATACTACGAATTAATCTACTATGTAGCAAATCTAAACAATACAACAAATAATATAGAATATAAAATATCATTGGTAAAATCGGATAACTCACCTATCTATGAAACTGCTACATTTATAAATGAAGACATTAGTTGGAATAAAGCTTCTCTCAAATTTTTTATAGAAGAATCTAATAAAAGTACTATTTTTAATATTTCTAGAGTAGGTAGTGAGGCAAATCAACTTTATATTTCAAATGTTCAAATTGAACCTTATAATAACTTTAATGATACAATAGCTGTTTTTAATCAATATGAGAATATGTGGAATACTTTAAAAACAAATTCTTCTACAACATGGAAAGATACATGGATAGAGGAATATTCACAATACAATACAATTCGTTTCGCTTCTAATATGTCTATTTCGTTTTGGTTTTATACACATGATAATACTATCGATACATCTGGAGTTAGTCTATTTCATATTGGCGGAGTTAATCCACAGAACTATACTACAAACTCTACTGTCTATATCAAATGCTTGAAAGAATCTATTTCTCTCAATTATAAAACGAATAATAATTCTATTGAAGTAGACTCCAGTTTTAATCATCATACATTAAATCATGCGGTGTTTACGATATATGATAATACAATACAAGTATTTATAAATGGACAATTTAAAGATAGTATAAAAACCTCTACTCAATCGCTTATCAGTGTAAGTAAAGACGACATCATGTATTTTGGTAATGAAGATTCTCCTAGAGTAATTATACAATCGTTTAATATATATGATTATAAATTAGAAAATGAGAGTATATTACAGCTGTATACAGAAGAATTACAATCACCATTCAACAAATTTGATTCATTAGGAAATATGTTTGATTTTTCAGACAACATTGTATCTGAATTCTCAGGTAGTACCGCTATTTTTCAAGATATAGTGCTATATTTACATGGGAAAAGTGAAGACTATACTTTGAATAAAACGATTTATAGTCAAAATAAAACTATTACTGATATATCATTTGAAAGTATTTCATTCTGGTTACTTAATAATGAGGCTAGTTTTATTTTAGATTTATCTAATTCAACAATTGATATATGTAATAATTATTTGTCTCAAAAAGACGTTTCTTATAATCATGTTTTCCTTATAAAATATCCAGTACAAAATAAATTCAAACAATACTTGAATGGATTCTATTATCAAGATATTTATAATAACGATATAGGAACAATTGATGTTGTGGATATCAGCGCAACCAACGTAGGAAGTATTAAGTTATATGATATTTCGTTTAATGATCAACAAGTATATACACTTTTTTATGACTATTTCAAATTATATGACCAATATGATATAAGTGGTGCGTATGATATAGTTCTTGAAATACCGTTTGGATCTGATATATCAGATGTGTCTTATGAAATTACAGAAATACCTGATTATCTTGATTCAGAAAAATCGAACATTTCTAGTATAAAGAATGGTAGTTTTGAATTTACAGGAGTAATTCAAAATATAATTACTGTTTCATTTGATAGTTTTACATTGAACAAATTTAATAGAAGTGAAGAAGAAATCACTATAACCCTCCCTGAAACTAAAACTGTGTACACCATGAAAAGTAAAGGTAATCCATATATTGATATATCTGGTGACATTTCAGAAGCGATACAAACATTTACAGTTAATCTGGTAGGTGACGCAGTACAAGATGTTTCTTTTTCATATGACTTAATCGGTGTACCTGTAGTTGGGTATAATGATTATACAGTTGATCTTCCACCGGGTACTATAAATAAAAATGTTGATATTAGCTTTGGGGATACAATAGACTATGAACAAACAACACATATAACAATTCATTCATTAAATCTATCAGACACGTTTGTCATACGTCCAGCAACATTTATTGATATATCAGCAAATACTACATATTTAGATATAGCGAATAAATGGGATTTGTCTCAAAATAACAATACATTTAGTATTCAATTCAAAACTTTCGATCCTGATATTTATAATAGATCAGACTTGTCTTATACTATAGATGGTGTAACAAGTACTGAAATTAATGGCCTACTCATAAACGACATTTCTTTTAGTAATTATAACGATCCTTATTATATAAGCGATATATTCCAATATGAAATGTTAACGGACGCATTCAATAAAGAATTGTTCATTCAAACTGATTTTAAGACAAAAATTAATAAGAATAAACGAATCATTCTAAACGATTACTATAAAATTACATTTCATCAATACGTAGAAGGTGATATATCGAATGTTATTCATAATTTTGAGAGTGATATTACAGAAATTAAAGAAGGTGAATCTTTCTATGTAAAATTAAAGACTCCTATATACATTGACAATCAAGATTCTCAACACAATTATATATATAATATATCAGGAACAGTAAGTGATGATATATCAGGGGGAGATATATCAGGGACATTTGATATACATGGAGACTCAAAGATTTTTTATAAGAAGTTTACAATATTATATGACGTCAATATCGATGATGAATTATTCATAATGACAATAGATTTATCAAATGATTCATTGACATCGACTCATTCATTGCCACAAACAATTACTGAATCTATAAATGTATTGAATGTAAATATAACCGATCCGAATGATCCAACCAATTCAATTGTAAAATATGAAATTCTAAATCAGAATGATATTATACTTAGTAATATAGAAACCGATGGTTTTGATGAAGGTGATGAATTCAGAATAAAAATTATCGCACCAACACTATCAGGTAAAATTGTACCATATACTATTGAAGACTTATTTGAACAAGATATTAGTGGAATTCTCACTGGAAATATACACATACAAGATAGTAGTGGAACAACCGAAATATTTAAACTAAAAGAAGATGAAATAACAGACGGTGAAAAAAGATTCAAAATGAAACTAGGAGACTATTCGTCATTCATTGATATAGCAATCAACGATACAAGTGTATCTTTATTTTATAACTTGTCTTTTAATAAAGGACAAGTAAACGAAGGAGATGATTTTACAATTACACTAATAACAAATGATAATGGTAACATAGATTATATAATTACTGGCATAGATAACTCAGATATGGTTAATGGAATTCCTTTAATTGGTGATATGATCACTGATTTTAGCTATAATTCTGGTTCTCCTCGAACATACACAAAAACAATATCCATAAAATCTGATACAAATACAGAAGGACTTGATACTTTTACATTTAGTTTGACAGGTACACGTGTAACAACAAATGGAATTATCAATTTAAATAATATTAGTAGAAATATAACTATCATAGATACCAGCGTAGCACCGCAATATGATATATTCTTCAAAATCAAGGATGGCACTGGTGATTTCGTAGATAATACAGGTACAACTGTATTAACCGCATTTACAACACAAAACAATTATCGAATAAAAATGGAACCTAAAGATGGTACCGCACCTAATGATGGAACATCTGTTTTATTTGAATTAGATTTTGGTAACACTATAAATCCATTTATTACCTCATCAAATTTGACCCATTTATCTACTAAATATACTGGAAGTTTTATTACGAGTTTCGACGAAACTATTGAATTTACTATGAATTCCGTAAGTGATATTTCACAATGTACGTTTAAAGTAATAAATAATGATTTTACAGTGAATGACAGCGGTATTGTTAATGGAGCTAACATTCTATACTTCCAAACAAGTTGATAATACTATTTTCAATAAATATAAACACAATTATTATATTTATAGCAAGATGTCCGGTTTATTTTTAAACCATACACCACATGATAGAGAAATGCTCTTATCCGCATACAATACGATTCAAACATTAGAAGCATGGGAAATTTTGAAAAATCATGAACCATATAAAGGGTTTGCGGTGGAGTCTAACCCTGAAATAGTAAATATAATGGAAGAAATAAATAGAAATTATGGATATAACCACAGTGGTTGTTCTATTTCGGTAACAATGCGTGTTATGCACAATATCGCAAAAAACGAAGAATATAAGTAAATGATTATGATTATACTGTCAAATATATAAATAGATTCCTTTTAATTTATGTATTGTTATGGATATTATAGAAACACCTGAGACATATGTCCCAAAAATGGATTCAAATACGAAATTATATTCTGATCAAAATATGATACAAATTACTCATGGGCTGATTTGTCCATGTACACCAGGAAAAGTATTTCAAAAAAGAGATACTTTTAAAAATCATATGAAAAGCAATAGGCATAAAAAATGGATAGAGCATTTAAATGAGAATGCGGTAAATTATTATGCGGAAAATATGGAATTGAAAGAAACCATAAAGACGCAAAAGATGTTGTTAACTCAATATGAGATAAAAGTAAAACAGAAAGAAACAATTATAGATTACTTAGAAAAAAAGACAAAAACAAAAATGAAAGTTGAAGAGCAGATAGATTATGATATAGACGATTTACTTAATTTTTGCCAGTGAATTTTTGTTTTTCGTATTGTAATGGTGCGTTCCCACATGGTCCACAATGATCTTCATTTGCCCAATCTACTTTTCTATTTATTGATTTTGGACAATAAACAGTATTCCATCTACCTAAAGAAATAATATTTGATTGAAAATATTTACTCAACTTTTTTTGAAAGTTCTGAAAATATTGAGGGATGAAGCGATTCGATAACATTATATCTTTTCTATATAGTAATATTTATATATAATATACGTATTGTATTTTTCAATTTTTATTATTATGCCTCCTATACAAGTGAAGATTTGAAATGTCCCATTTTAGGATTAAAGCTCCCTGAACAAATTTATTTGAAATGCCCCAAATATTTCATTTCCATCCTTTTTGCTGTTAACACTTGGATACACTATATATCGTGGGGTTTTAAACGTATTATCAGGTATGTCATGTGTGAAAAAATAAAATTCTTCTTCTTTCGTGGTATCTGTCATAAACAATACTTTCGGAATTTCCGTAGATTCATTATCATCATTTACAATAGAATACATCCAGGTATTATTACTAAATAATTCAATAGTATCAGGTTCAATAGGGATTGTGTATGATTTTTTAAATTCTAAAATTTCATATATCCCAACCCAATTATACTTAGGAATACTATTTATATTTTCAAGATTATTAAAGTATTGTGATAATGTGACAGCGTCTGATTTTTCGTTCAAATATGACAAGAATTTATCAACATTTAGTCCTATAATACCTTTATTAGAATCTGAAGAATAATGATAACCCTGAAACGCATGATCACAATGAGAAAATATGTTATCATCAATGACACTAGGATCTAAATTGAACAAAGGAAATAAGTATTCGAACGATTTATTTCGTATCATTTTCATATGATCTTCTTTAGATGTGGAAGATGGTACGTCATAAACAATTGTCGGCATTTTATAAAAATTGCCAATAGAGTCATATTCCATTAAACAAACCATGTAAGGGTCCCCATAAGTATTATTACACAATACATATATATGTAATGAAAATACGATTTCAGTTGTACTCTCGTTTATATTTAAAGTATTTTTATAGTTTGGTAAATGATAAAATGGTAAATCATTAAATAGATGTTTTATAGGTGGTGAGTGTGATGGTATTTCTTTAATATTTATGTTGTTAGATACTTGACTACTATCCGATGTTTCAGACGAGACTTGTATTTCACTTTCACTTTCACTTTCACTTTCACTTTGTACAGCACTACTATCGGTTGATTCTACATATTTATGGTCATTGTTATCGTCAGAATAAATTTCGTAATCATCACTATACTCTTCTATATTAGATGAGTCAGACTCTTCAAATGTATTGCTTTCCTCATCGTTATCAGATGACATTGATTCAGAGTCATCTCCATTATAGCTATAATTTTTATCAATCTCTTCTATAAATGAGTTATCATCGGAATCATTTTGTTCTGTTTTTGATTTCTTTATTTCCTCTAAACGACGTGTTGCTTCTTGATGTATACTTTCCATGTAATTATATATAGTATTAATATAATAATTTACTTTATATATTCCAAATTATATATTTAAGAAAATAGTATAAATACAGTTTACCTATTATTAATAACAACAACAACAAACACTTACGCTTACACACCTTTTTACTAACTCAAAACAATAATGAACTATGATGACGATAGATCTGTAGACTATTCTGTAAATGATCTTGGTAGAGAACAATTAATTTCTTTAGATAGTGAATCTATTTATTCAGATGAATCTAAAGATTCTCAAAGATCTAGGAATTCAAAGCATTCTCGTACAGAGAAAAAAGAAGAAAACAGATCAGCAATGTATACTATAAAAAGAAAAATTGACAAAAAGTTCAAAAAAATCAATATTTTTAATACTGCGATACACATAAACGCACCAATTGTAAATGCGGTATCTGGGTATCCATATTCTGACGATGAAATGAAATTATATCGTGTCGGGTCATTTGAAGAAATGTTATTTTTCAAAGTTCGGTTTTTAACTTATGAAAATGGTATGCCTGGTTTAACATTATTTTACGAAAATCCAGAACAATATGAACGTCATTTGGGAAACCCCATAGATGAAAATACGAAAAGACAGTATTATGAACAAAGAAAAAAATACGAACGTGGTGAATTTCATAGAAAAAGACAAGTACATAGAGGTACCAATAAATTCTAAATGTTGACTAATATATAAATAAAATGTTATATATTATTCATAATAATGGTAGAAATGCGTATTACAAAGTATACACCGGGAACCGTAAGGGTACTTAATGAATATACAAGGAACCCTTATAACAATGGAATCGATTCACGAATTATTCATAATAATGATGAAGAACTATATTGTACAATCAAGAGAAATCAAGAACTATATGAACGTTTCAAAACATTAGAAAATATTTATATACCAGAAATAAGCAAAATAGGATTGGCACGATTATGTATAGAAGAGTTTTTAGAAAATGAAAACAAACAATCTCAATATAGTATGTCTATTATGAATGGTGGATTATTCCAAGAATGGAATAGGAATGATTTTGATCAATGAGATATTTAATGTTTTTCTCTAGATAACCATATACTTTCTAGTAGTTCAATTTTTTGTTTCAATTTTTCATTTTCTTTTTCAATCAAACCTACTTTTTGTTGAAGTTCTTCTATAATAACATAAATATCTTTATCTTCTTCCATTATATTGATGTGGTAATATTCTGTTTATATTTTTACTAGGAATAATTTATTGAAAGTTTCTAATTTGAGTCTAAGATGCCAGTGACGATTTGAAATATTGGGCATCTTATTTCAAATCTTCACTAGTATAAAACTTTGTATATGGGGTCATCCATATACAAACACTATAAAATAATCTTCATAAAGAGATATTTCCAAAAACATTTTCTTCGCAGTATGTTATATACATAAACCCATCACGATCACAGTGCTCGTGATACAATGCTAATAGTGGTTTTGAACTAGCTGGTATAGTTCCATTAATAAAGATGAATACTGCTTTTTCTGCGGGAAGACGTAGTCTTTTACGAATGACATAAATAAACTGTCCGGCGCTTAAATCTTTCGGAACTAAATATTTATTTTTATCAATATCTTCCATTCTAGATTGACTATCCCTTTCACATATTATAGGAATACGATCCGAATATTTTGATAAAACTCTTGATGCCTCTTTTTCACGCTCTTGAAATGTATACTTAGACTTGAACATATATATTACTTATTACTTTTCTTTTTCTTTTTATTATTTTTTTTTAATGATTTTTTTGGAGCATCTGAACTTGTTGATATATCTCCAATATCTTCCGCTATTTTTGCTATTACTTCGTCAGTAAATACGGTCCTTTCTTGTTTTTCACCATCAGCTGGTCTATAAACAAAGTTTGACGATTTTTCTGATTGTTCCAATACGTATTTATCTTGTTTCTTTTTTTCAACCCGTGCTCTAAGTCTGTCTTTTATATCTTGTGTTTTCATCATACGATCTAACTTATTCATGTCTACTTTCATATCTTTTCCCATTGAGCCACCCATACCTTGAGCCATATTCTGGAACATTTCATTCATTTGTTTTGAATTTCCTCCCATTTCTTTCATTTTACGTAACATATCTCCTGCCTCTTTCATAATATCTTCTTGTGACAAGTCTCCTGAATTCATTTTATCTTGGAACTTTGTTTGAATTTTTTTTACGAGTGACATGAGCTTATCTGGTCGTCTCATTAGTTTTTTCAATACATCCATTGGATTAGATGAATTTTCTAAATCTTCCGCATTTAGTCCTAAAGATTCTTGTACATCTTCGGTCAATTCTTCCATAAGCTCTTGTGCTAGATGACCCAATTTCCCTCCAAAAAGACCCTTCAAATGAGAATGAATATCATCCGCATTTGGCATATCATTTTCTTTTTCATCTGTATGTGTTTCTCCAGATATATCTTGTGTTCCGAATTGCTTAAACATTTCATCCATCATTTTTTCTCCTTCTTTCATCGCTTCTTGAAATCCACCTGTTTCATCATCTTCCTCGTCATTTTCAGTTTTCCCCAATGTTTTAAAAAAGTCTCCTAGACCAGACATAGCTTCTGTCATTTTTTCTTGTAATTCAGTTTCGTCTATACCTTCAAACAAATTCATTGTGTTGCCAAATTCACTTTTATCTTTCACATTTCCAATAACCATAAATAATATCAATTGTAGATATTTCCATATAGTTTGTTGAGTTTGACTGGAAACACCTTCACAATAATATAATTTTCTAAAATCAACTCTAGGTAAAAAATCTACATTATCTTCACTGTCTTCTTTAAACATTTCTTCATTTTTGTACAATATGTCGAAAAAGCGTTCAGGATAAATCTTCAGACAATATGAAAATAAGTCTTTCCATCCATCATTTGACGTGTCCTCTCCATAAATCCACCATTTATGGGCGTGTTCTGGGAATGTACTTTTCAGATCACTTGTAAAATCTTTCATTACAGAAATAAAATTTTCTGGCAGTTCCATTAGTAATTAGTATATACTATAAATATTCTATGTTTATACTATATTTTTAATTAATTATAATTATAAAAAGGTTTTTATTTCTAAATGTTTATAATCACGGTCAATTTGTTGTGGTCTTTCCATGGGCATAACTAATGTACTTTGATCACGGCAATATTTAGCATATCCTTGTGCTTCATTATAGACTGATTTTATACAATACTCTAGTACATAATTATTTAGTTTTATGATTTCTGCGGTAATATTCGATATTTCGCTTGTATGACTTGCGTATTGTAGATAAATACTTCGCATGACAATCTTCAAATTGTCAATGTTTTGTGGAGGTATAATAATTTCTTTATTTGATACTTCGTATACGCCGGCACGTAGTCCATTTTGAAGAATTTGAATATTGTCTTCTGAAAAATACGCTTTTGCTAAAAAACTATCTTCTTGTAATCCGGATAAAGCCTCTCTATATTCAGTTGCTTTATTACGAATCCCTATTTTTTCTGCCATTTTCATTTTTATAGTAGGGTCCTGTTCTTCTTCTACAATATTGAGACGACCATTATAATTATTATAATTTAATATGGATCCCCAACCGCTAGTATCATCTTTTGAATTCCAGGCAACGCCTACTGTTTTTATATCTCTAAATGCTTCCATTATATTGTGACGCTAGAAAATTATATTAATCATTTAGGCATTTTGTAGAAAAAAAATGCAACATAATTATATACATGGATTCATTTTATACAATAGTCGTTTCAATAGCATTTATATTGATGATTATTATTCTAATTGTTTTGGGAATTATGATGCAGAATCAAGATGCTGACAAATTATTTCCTAATCAAGCAACCCCATGTCCGGATGGATGGGGAACTAGTATGATAAACGATAAATCTGCTTGTAAAATACCATCATCTGGTACAAATGTACCTGATAATTCTAGAATAACCGCAAACATAGGAACCGATAAAGTAACTACTCAGCCTCAAGCAGGATATTTATCATTCAATGACGTATCTATATGTGAAAAAAGAGACTGGACAAATGACGTAGGTGTTTCATGGGACGGGGTTTCCAATTTCAATAAGTGTGACGTATAAATAAATTATTTCCTCCTAAATAATTCATTTTATTCTAGCAAATTCATTTCTAATTTATATGGATGAACAGATTCTTGTAATAAAATAGATATGTTTTTTTCCGGGTGTTTAGCATTAATATTTACTATCATATACATGACTTCATATTGAAGTCGTTGAATACTTTGTGACAAAGGCTGTATGACTCTTTGTTGAATCTCTACCGCTTCTCTAATATTTTGATTTTTCAATTCGTCTTTCACTGTTTGAAGTGCTATATTTATTTCGAGCCGCTTATCATCTATTAATTTTATTGTATCTTCGTTTTCAAAATATTCTTTATGAGTTTCTATCAAGGTGTCTAAATACTCATTCGCAGACGTATATGCCTTCATTTGGTTTTCAAACATTTCAGACGATTTATCATCTGACATATGACGATATAAACTGATCATTTTTTGTTGAATAACTTTTTCTTTCATATCTTCTACATCCGCACGATATGCTTCTATTACATCTTCTCTGTTTATAAACTCACCTCTGTTTACAACCAAACTCCAGTCACATGGCGGATTACCACCACATCTCGCCTGATATTTCCGGTTTTTATTTGAAAATTCCATACCCACATTTTTTTCACATCCAATACATTTAGGGAGAATTATTTCACTTTTTTTATTTTTTTTATTTTTAGTTTGTCTCAAATTTCTTAATTTTTCTTCATAATCATTTTTTAATCGAAAGTACTGATTTAATTCTTCCTTATATTCGTCACTATGATATTTAGAAGTATGCGTATTCTCCCCCGAAGATATATTATGTTTAAAATGTGAAGGATATTCAGATTCAATAACTGAGTCCGGTATATTATGAAGACGCAATGATGGATTTTCTTCACAATATAATATTTTCAAATTTATGTTACGCTTTAAATCTATTTTTTTTAACCAATTATGATCACAATACAATATTTCTAAAGATTCAGGCAATGATTCTAACTGTTCTAAATGATTATATGATACTGTTAATTTTTTCAACTGTTTTGCGGTAGATAAATCAAGTGTTTGTAACTGGTTGCTTTTTAAATTTAGTTCTACTAAAGATTCCGGTATATTTTTTAGATTTGTCAATAGATTATGTGAACAATGAATTCTTTCGATTCCATCAGGAATATTTTTTAAATCTGTAAGAGAATTTGATCCAAATATGAGAGTTTTTACTTTGGTATATCCTTTTTCTGCTAAAATGCCTAAATTCAAAGATCCATTCATTGAAAGTGAAATCGATATTTCTCGACTTTTTTTCGATATTTTCTCTAAAGCTTCTTCATAAATTTCTTGTGCATCATTTTTCTCTAAAGCTTCTTCTCTCATTTTTTCTTTATCTATCATAACTTCCATGTGTTATTTTCTATACAACATCATGAGATAACTCTCGTTGTGTTACTGGCAAATTTGTGAATGTTTCTGGGTTATAGTATGTTTGTTTTTGCTCTCTCAATGCTTTTATTTTCTGTAAAATCATTTTTTGATCATTTACCATTTTCTCTTGTTTTTCGGAATCAGTCAATTTACGACAAAAACATAGATATAAAGTAATTCCTCCTAAAATGAAAAAAAAACAAATAATCATTCCATTGAAAAAATAAGAGTACAATTTTACTCTATTTTCATGACAACGATGAAGAGTATCATAAATGTAATTTCCTGTATTGTTATCTATTAAAGATGGTGCCATATAATTATTATAATTCATATTACTATAAATATGAAATATAATGTTAAGTTTGAGACAACACAAATAGTACCGTAATATAAGATAGTACTGCCAATAGTATAGCTACTAACCATACTGGTACGACTGTTTTGTGTTTATAACCTACACCAAATGGTCTATA
>Ga0233439_10003250_pt1 | contig 17181 bp, 7 predicted proteins | sample SI_123_September_6_FD_182713 | JGI IMG/M metagenome (GOLD analysis project Ga0233439, IMG submission 182713) | Seawater microbial communities from Saanich Inlet, British Columbia, Canada - SI_123_September2016_100_MG | ecosystem: Environmental > Aquatic > Marine > Inlet | place: Canada: British... | reverse complement strand
AACTTAGTAGTTGAAAACCCAATCTTATTAACGGAGGGCAAATCGAAAAGTTTAAAAAATATAATGGATGACGTTGCAAAGGCAGTTTTAAAGAATGTCAACGAATATCAATTTAAACCACCTAAAGGTATGGAGGGGAATCCTAGACTTATAATTAAAAAGAATAAAAATGGTGACATTATATGGTATAGAGGATCAAAAGAGATTTCCCCTACTATTAATAATATGGTTTCCTCCACCACATTAAGGGAGATTCAAGATAATATTAACAAAGTCATTAACAGAAGCGATTTAGAGAGTTTTTTGAAAGGAGATGGGTATTATGATGTATACAATAAAATTTTAAAGGATTTACAATCACAATCTTTAATAGATGGGGAGTCAGCAAAAAGTCTATTATCAACATTTAAAAGGAACCAAATAGGGTTGAAAATGAATAATGACTTACTTGGGTCAAATACTGAAGATTTTTTTAAAGGTGTTTACTCTATGAAGGATCTTAAAACTGTACATCCCGATTTCGGAGCGTTAGTTGGGGATATCCCAGGTTTAGAAAATAGGATAAAGACTATATTAAGGGAAACCAAAAAAAATTTTTATGATGATGATGTAGTGGAGGTCACTAGATATTTTAAACGTATGGGAGAAGAAGGGGGATGGTTAGGGAGTGATATCTCAACCGAGTTAATTGGGTCTAAAGGTGTAGTTAAATTTATCGTTGATAAATCTGACCCTTTACTTACTTCTAAAACATTTAGCAAAAGTAAAAGAATATCATATAAAACCAATGTGTCAAATCCAAATGAAATGATAGTGACATTAGATATGAGAGGTTTTGATAACTCAGACATTAAACTTTTAAAAGATAATCTACCTGATTCCACTGGGAAATATGTAGATGATATTAAAAAGGCTGGCAATATTTCTGGTGTGGAAAAATATTTAGACTATGAGTCTTTATCTGATATTTCGAATCAGACAAAAAAAATTGCTGATAATATACTAAATAGTAAATATAGAAGTAAGAAAGATATAATATCCTATGCAGGTTATGGTAAGAAAACATTGCATAGAATAAAGTTATCAAAAATTTTTAGAAATGAATGGTGGGATGTAATCGACACATATAAAACAGCATTTAAAATTAAATTCAGAGAGAACTTTAATGTAGGTAAATGGAAAAAAAGTGGGGCAGGAATCGGAGATTCTATAGATGAGAATTTAAAATTAACATCCTTAGAAAGTCAATATGTAGAAGATTTTTATGAGGTAATTATACCTTCTAGGTCAGATAAAGGTGCGTGGATTAAGTCTACTGATTTAAAAACTGATAAAGGGGTGGATACAGATTTAGCTAAACAAGGTTATAAAGAAGGGATGATACATCCTAACGCGAAATTAAAAATAGACTGGAAAAAAGAGATGTACTATACTATTGGATGGGGTGATAAAGGAAGATGGAGAAAAGCTCTTTTTAGTAAACATTCAAATTATAATTCATGGAAAAAAACAACGGGTCGACTTATTAAATGGGCGGGACTATCATTACCAATCTTTAAAGGTGGGATATTAATTTTACAAATAGCTTCATATATCTCAGATAGAGTTGTTAGATGGTTGTTCATGAACAAAATAAATGACGTATTAAAAGGTGATATATTTATCGATACAGTGAAAGGGGCTTACAAATTATCTTGTCTTAATATGGTTACTACTAATATTAAAGATTCAGAATTATTATCTGATGAATCAAAAAATAAGTTAGTTGGTAAAATTGAGGCAGAATTTCAAGGGGTTAAAGGTACAGAGAAAAAGGTAACGACTGGGCTATTAAATGAGGTACTTCAAGATGTTGGTGAGGTTAATTTGGAAGGTGCTATTGAAGGTGACCAACCTGTTTATACTGCTATTGATGTGACAAATATAGATGATGATTTGTGGACATGGATTGATGTTATAACTAAGGATGATAGAACAGTAAATGAAGGAATGGTTAAATATATCATTAAAGATAATAAGGGTGCTGGAGACAGTTGGAAGGTTATTGAAGATAATAACGAAACAATGGGTCTGGTGGTGAAAGTGGACGATAGTGGGGATCTTTGTGTTGGAGAAGAATGTAAGAAATTATATTTTACTTTAGAGTGTGGGACTACATTTGCTGATTTCTATGACAATTTTAAGAGTGAAGATTGGAAAAAAGATTTATATAATATAGGTTGGGATGAGGCTATGTCAGTATTAATGACGGATAGTACTATTCAGGATGAAATAATTAAAAAATCCACAGATATCTATACAAATACTTTAGAATCTCTTGATGTCGATGATAGTGGATCAATAAATCTTGATGATGCCGCAGCAGCTGGAGACGCGATACTTGGTACCGTTATTGGAACAGGGGTAAGTGGAAGTAATGATGTATCAAAAGATGAGATGGGAACAGATTAAACAATAGAAAATTTTTAATATTTACTAAATTTTTTAAAACTATATATTTATTATAAAAGTTTTAATATGGAAGATCAGAAAGACAATCAGATGTCACCAAACTATGTACCCGAAGAATTTAGGATACCTTATGACATTATAGAATTACCATCTCAAGGTATATTATATAAAAATAAAAAGAGTAGTGTTAAAGTAGAATACTTAACCGCTATGGATGAAAGTATTCTTACTTCACCAAACATCATAGCTAATAATAGAGTTGTAGAGGTTCTATTAGAAAGAAAAATTAAAGATTTAGGGTTTGACCCTTCAGAACTTTTAGAAGGTGATAGAATGGCTATTTTAGTTTTTTTAAGAGTGACTGGATTTGGAGAGGAATATAAACAATTGGTTTTTAATGATGCCACAAATAAGTGGGAAGAAGGGACTGTTAACCTAAGTGAGTTAAAACAAAAGAAACTTGAGGTTACACCAGATGAGGATGGTTGTTTTGACTACATATTACCACAATCGGGTAAAAAAATAAAATTTAAGTTTTTGACTAACAAAGAAGAAAAAGATATTGATGATTTAGATGAACAACAAATGAAAAGAAGTAATAGTGACATCTCAAATAAATCTTTATTAACGTTAGAAAGACAAATTATGTCTTTAGATGGTGAAAAGGATAAATTAAAGATTTCACAAACACTTCGAAACTTAAAAATAATGGACACTAGGTCTTTAAAAAAATATATAAGTGAAATTGAACCAGGATTAGATTTAAATATATCCGCAAGGACTCAGGGGGGTGGGTCCGTAACTACCTTTCTTAAATTCAACAGATCTTTTTTCTGGCCTGAGCTCTGAGTATTTAAGTTATCTTCATAAGGAAATATCTATATTAGTGAAATATGCAAATTTTTCTTGGACAGATATAATGTCTATGCCCACTTTTTCTAGAAGAATATTTTTATCTGATTATAGGTCAAATGAATAGTTTTTTTATTAAATCTACATATTTATTAATAAAATAGATTTATGAAGTATCTTATTTCAGAAAGACAATATAATATTATAATTAATGAGGCTTGTGGGGATGACACATATTCATCATCTAACTATGTAAAACCATCAAAGTTATCAGGACTTGGTAACGAGGCGGGTAATAACTACCCTGTTTTTTCTTGTGTTAAACTTGAACCTATAACTATTATGGGTAAATCGATATACCCTAAAAATGCCCCTAAAGATGTGGGATATTTTTGGAAAGAGGTGGGGGAAGAAGGTGGAAAAAAATATAGGAAAGACATTAATTTAATATTTAATAAATATAAAGATCCTAGTGTTAGAGAATTTCATCCTTGGATTAAGGTAAAGGCTAAAGTTCAGATGGAAGGTAAAAAAACGGTATATAGTGAAATTTCTAATATAACAAATACTTTTAAATGTGGGGCTAATTTTTGTATAGATATTAAATTTAAAAACAATGATGCAAGTTACGATAAAAGTCCCAACATAGTGGATGATTCTTTTAGAGGGGGAGGGTCGTTGGCGGCTTGTTCAGATTGTGATGATGTTATTACCTTCCCTAATTTTGGAAATTACGACTCACTAAAAAAATTCGCGTCAGACATAAGTAAAATAGAGTTTAACTTAAATAAACTTACTACGTAAACTAAAAATTAAATTATGAAATTATTAAATAAATTAGAACAGATTAACGAAGATATTGAAGGGATTAATAAAACAATATCTAATCTATTGTCGGAGCAGACAGCAAACCCTTTAATTAATTGGTGGTTAAGGAGAAAAATAAGGAAGAGTTTAACACCTGATTTAAATAATGATGATAGTTTTTCTGATGCTTGGGATAAATGGGATGATTCAGATAAAAAAGAAACTGATATCACCGATACAATATCTGATATTAAAGATAAGGTTGGGTTAAATAAGGATAAGGAAGATGAGTTAAGGGAAATGTTGCAAAATATTGTTAATAAACAAAAAAAACTTGTAGATGAATTATCTTTAGGGGAAGATTTTGAAAGTATTAGAGTAACATTTAATAACCCTATAGAGTTTGAGATTAAATTTGGTAAACAAAAGGGTAAAGAATTAAAATTAGAAGGAACTAAAAGTTTTGACGTTTATAATGTTAAAAAGAAAGGGAAAAGTAAAATTATCTATTTTAATTATGAAACTAACAAAGAGAATTGGTTAAAAGATTATAATATATTATTTACTATAGAAATTAAAGACCCAGAACCTAATAGAAAATATGAAAGAGTATCAATAAAAATTGTATATGTAGATGATACTGCTTTGAGAAATGGTGAAATAGAAATAATAGAAGAAAAAATTCTTACCCATAGATCTAAAATTGAAATTAAATCATTAAAATAAATTATGCCAACATCACCCGAGGAAAATTTAGAGAATCAGATAAAACAGATAAATGATGCACTTGCAAAATTAGAGTCAGTAACTAATAGTGCGGATAGATCCGAACAGTTAAAACAGATTAAGGATTTAACAAAGGCTGCTGAAGATTACGCAAAAGCAAATAATATTTCAGCTGGTAAATTAAACGATCAGTTGAATGATATTAAAACTACTAATACAGAATTATCAAGCATGTTATTAGTCAATAAAAGTATTGTTAAGACATTTAAAGAAATGTCTAAAGAAAGTAGAAATTTCGCTGTTAGTACTAGTGAGTGGTTTACAAAAGGCGAGGAGTTAGCTAAACAATATTTATCAGTTTCTAAAAATATAGGGATATCAGACCAAAGAACCAAAACATTATCAAAAAGTTTTAATGCTACTGTGGGTGAAGCATTAAAATTAGGAATTGGTTTAGATGGTGTTAGAGAAATTTTTGACACTTTTGCTGAATCAAGTGGTAGAGCAAGGATATTAAGTGAAGAGGAAGGAGAAAATATTGCCAAAGTCGCTGCTGGTACAGGTTTATACGCAAGTGAAGCCTCTATACTAGCAGAACAATTTGACTTAATGGGAATATCTTCTGAAAAAACTGTTGGGTTCATTAATGAAGCTATAGGTAGTTCTAGAGAAATGGGGTTAAACTCAAACAAAGTTATTAAAACCTTACAGAGTAACATGAAATCTATGCAACAATATAGTTTTGCTAGTGGGGTTAAAGGTATGACTAATATGGCGAAACAATCTGTTAAAATGAGAGTAGATGTTTCTGAAATATTACAAATGGCTGATAAATTTTATCAACCGGAAGCAGCAATTGAAGCTGCAGCAAACCTACAACTTTTAGGTGGAGATATTGCTGAAGCATTTGGTGATCCATTTCAGGTAATGTATGAGGCAAGGAATAAACCTGAAGAGTTAGCAAAACGAGTTGGTAAAATGACAGAAAATATGGTGTCATTTAACGAACAAACTGGTGAGTTTGATATGCCAGCAGAAGCTAGAATGCAACTTCAAGCCGTAAGTAAGGAATTAGGTATAGGAATGGATAGTTTAACTGAGATGACACGTCAAGCATCTAAGATTAAATCCATAAGGATGGACGTATCGGGTAATATCTTAGATGAAGATATGAGGGACGGTATTGCTGGAATGGCTAGAATGAAAGATGGTAAGTGGGTTGTAGATTTTGAAGAAGGTGGGAAAACAATGACAAAATCTATAGACGATTTAAGTCTTGAACAAGCTAAGTTGTTGGTAGATCAAAAAAAGGAGTTTGAAGATAAATCTGAAAAAGATTTATTACAAGATATTGCGTTAAATACTCAAACGTTTTCAGAAAGGATGAAAAATGTCCAATCCTCTAGACAATATGATTTTGCTGGTCAAATAGATGTGTATGAAGCCACTATGGAGGGGTTTTTAGATGAGACTATCACAACTTATGATGATGGTTTGAAAAATATGTTTTCAGCATTAAATAAGTCAATCGGTGATAATGGTGGAATTGGTCAAGTTATGAAAGACGCTTTTGCTGTTGATGCTGCATCAGGTGAAAACGTAATTTCAAGTGGTATTAGAACAATATTTGATCAAATTACAAATACTATAACTGAAGCGGGTGCGAGTGGTGATGGTTTTAGTGTTGATTCTATGAGTAGTAAGGTTACTGATGCTAAAATTTATGTTAAGGGTTTATTTGGGGCAGAGGATGTTTCGATGGATGTCGGTGGTAAAACTTTAGTTACAGGACCCGCAGGTACCTTTACATTAGATGATAAAGATGAGTATTATGGAAAAGATGGGAAATTTACCGCTGGGACTAATTTAGGTATGGATGAAAAAATAAAAAACGTAAGTACATCTAAATCATCGGCTAAAACATCATCAGAACTGAAAGTTAGTGGTGCGGCAACCATAAATGTAAATATAACCTCTAACACGCCTATTAGTTCTAATATGGAACCAGCATTAATCACAGCCATTTCTAATAGAGTTGGTCAGATAGCGAACCAAAATGGTCAACTCGACGCTAATTTACCCCCACCATCTAATGGTTATATAGAAACAATGGCTTAATTAAAAAAAAATTCGATTTTACTATTGACTTATTAAATATTATTTCCTATTATTACAAGGACCAGATTAATACTTAAAATAATATACAAGAAACAAAAACAAGAATTAAAAAAACTTGAACAAGTATATAAATTATTAATTTATCCCCTGAAAATTTAGTATCTAATATTTATATAATAAGAATTATTATATATGGCTGGAATATTAAATCATCAAGGATTATTTTATCAATTAGGACCACTTTCTACTGAAGACTTTAGAAATAGGTTATTAGATAGAAATTTACCACCTCCTGTAAATGAAACATTAACACAATCTGGACTTGTATCTAAATTAGATGATATTGGGAATATTATTAATGTACCTATTCTTGGTGTTTCTTCTGAGAATATACCTATTCATTATGATGAAAATGAGAAAATGTTTCCAATCGGAACGTTTTATAGAACTACACAAAACATTAATCTTAATAGGTTTGCGCCACAAGATGATGATTATAGAACATATGAATTAACAGTACCCCCTAATTTAGGGTATTCCACACCCCAAACTTTTGGTATTAAGGAGAAAGGGTCTTACCCAACATCTTATAATAGTGAACAATTCTATCTTATTAACAAAGGGGTAACTAAAGGTGTTCCATATCCATTTAACGTAATTGATACATATAAAACATTAGATTTCCAAAGGGAAAGTTCTTTGGGGTTGGTAGGTGGTCAAGAACTTGAAAAAACAATTATTAATAAAATCGCTCAGATAGAGGATGAAGCTAATAATGGGTCACCAAGTACTGGAAATATTACACCACCTATAGGTAAAGATGGAGGGGTTAGTAGTTATGTTAATAGGTTAAGGGGTTCAGAACAATATTTTAATACACTACCAAACGGGGCTGTTGGTTGGAATGAGTATAATGAAAATTATGGTCAAACAACTGGTGATCAAAAAGAAGGTGTTGCACCAACGTTAGGTACTGAAGTTAGGGTTAATACGTTATTAGGTAGAACCAGTGTCTCACAGGTAACGTTTTTATTCGATTTACTGAACCAAAATAAGTATAAACCATTATATGAGGATAGAAGGTTACAGGGGACGGGAGATGAAGGTACAAACGGTAGGTATTATATTGGGTCAGAGAAAAATACCAATAGAGGGTCATTAACACCTAAGACATTTGACGATTCTGATTTTAATGGTGGACCAGACACTAGTGGTAACCAACAAAGAACGGATGTTGATGAAAAGTTCTTTTGGAGTACTGGTGGTGAGGGTAATTTTAATGAAAAAACACTACTATATAAAACACAACAATTAGTTAATAACAGTGAGGATGAGGTTTTTATTAACCAAACAAAAAAATATTTTAAAGATAAAAAACAAGATAGGCTTATTAGTAGGGGTAACGCTATTAGTCCTTTAGCTTTAATAGACGCTGAAGCCAATGGTAATTATTGTAGAGTTTGGACGGTGAATGACGACTATAACTATTTAAAAGCAATAAGAAATACTGGACTATTTCCATCAAATAAAGAAGACAATTCTGGATTTTCAGTTAGATCTGGTGACGCTTCTTTAAGTGTATTAATGGAAAACGGATTACCAAAATACCACCCTACAAAAGAAGATGGAAAAACAACCCTTAAAAAATATATGTTATCTATTGAGAATTTGGCTTGGGCTGACAATCTACCTGATTTACCATTAAGTGAAATTGGTCCTGGAGATATATTAAGTGGTAATAAAGGTAGGATTATGTGGTTCCCACCTTATGGGTTAACTTTTGATGAAAATACTAGCGCCAATTGGACAACTACAGAATTTATAGGTAGAAGTGAGCCTGTTTATACGTATAATAACTCCAAAAGAAGTGGTCAAATATCTTTTAAAATTATTGTTGATCACCCAAAAGTGATAAATGGGTATAGAGGTAAACAAAATGACGCTATAGAAAGGTTTTTTGCTGGTTGTTTATCTCCTAATGATTTTTTGGGTTTAATTGGAAAAAATAGTGATATTAGTCAAACAACTCAAGAAGAGATTAAAAAGAAGATAGAAGGAATTAAAAAACAAGAAGCTGACGCTTCCGTAAAACAAAAGGCTCAACCCAAACCAGAGACATTTACTTTCGATGAATGTGTTACAGATAAACCAAATGAATCTGTTGAGTCTTATATTAATAGTGTTCAAGATTTTATATTGTCACAAATAAACAGTGGTAGTAATGTTAAAATAACGTGTGAAGGATATGCGTCAAAATTTGAGATTGATTGTAAAACGAAAGTTAAAGATAAAAATAAAGACGTTAAACCTAAAGAAATTTCTAAAATAAGGGCAGAAACGATTAAGGAATTAATAAAAGAACAACTGGGGAGAGACCTACTACCTAAAATATCGAGAAAGATTAATTTTAAAATAAAATCCAAGGGGGACTCGCTTTCCACAGATAAGGAGAGTGACCCCAACAATTCAAGGGTAGATGTTACGATAGAAAATGCCCCAGGATCTGGAACTGACGAACCTAAAAAAGAAAATGTAGATGGGTTATCTTTTTATCCAGAGTTCGCTAATTTAGTTGATGGTTTAATTATTGATGAGACAAAATATTTTGATTTCATTGACGCAAATTACCCTAATTACTTTAAAACTATATCACAAAAAATTCAATATTTTCAACCAGGATACCACTCAACAACACCCGAGGGGTTAAACACTAGATTAACATTCTTAAATCAATGTATGAGACAAGGACCTAGTATTAATAATGATACCGCAGCTGTCCAACCACAAAACCTTGCTTTTGGTAGACCACCTGTATGTATATTAAGGATAGGAGATTTTTTCCACACAAAAGTTATAATTAATAGTCTAAGTATTAATTATGAGGAAAGTGGTATAAAATGGGATTTAAACCCAGAAGGTATAGGGGTACAACCTATGATAGCAAACGTTTCATTAACTGTAGATTTAATTGGTGGACAATCTTTAGTTGGTCCAATAGATAGATTACAAAACGCGGTGTCATTTAATTATTACGCAAATACACAAATGTATGATCCTAGGGCAGATAAGATTGATGGTAGTACAGGTAAAATTGTAGAAGGTATAAAATTGGGTAAATTGAAAAAAGATGGTGGAGTTGATCCAAACGCACTTACAGAATTTTTGAAAAGTGAAGGTATAATTGATCAATTAGCAGATTCCGAAACTGGGGATGATGATACAACCGATTCACAAAATAATATTGAAATAGGTTATGATGATTATGCAGCTATTATAATAAGAGTGTTAAATTCAGAAGGAGAACCTACAAAACCTTCAGAAGTAGAAATTGATGGAGAAGTAGATAAAGATAATTTATTAACATATAAAGTTTCGCTAGATGGAAAAAATACAGTACCAAAAAAAGATGTTAATAACTCTCTAACTGCCATATATCCAGAAGACTGGCAGAAGGATGCGGATTTAGATGTCGAAGATGGAAAGAGTGTTCCGGAAATCACTGCAGACATAGCGTCTCAAAAAACAGAATTAGAATCACTCCAAACACAAGTAAGTGGTGGCACCGCTGGAAGTGTGGGTGCAACAGTGGTAAAAATAAAGGAGTTAGAAAAAGAGATTAAAGAGAACGAGAAAAAATTAAAAGCCGCAGAAAAAGCCACTAATAAGGTTAAAGTGGTGGCGTTTTTCACAAAAAATAAAGATGGAAGTAAGAAGACTGTAGAGTTTACTTATAACGGTAGTGCATTAAACTAATAAAAATGGGAAATCAATATTTCGATAGATATCAAGACTTTAAAGTAGATGGTGGTTATAAACCACTACCATTTATAAAAATATTACCTAAAAATTCTGATAAAACAGTTGTTTATGACGCTGAAACAACTAGGTTAGATAAATTAAGTCAATCATATTATGATAACCCATACTATGGGTGGTTAATTTTATTGTCCAACCCAATTTATGGTGGTGTAGAAGAAAACATACCAAATAAAGAAATAATTAGAATTCCTTTTCCCTTAACAGACAGCATTCAACAATATATTACTGCAGTGGAGAGATATAAAACACTTACAGGTATTTAATAAATAGGTTGAATATGGATGATGGTACAGAAGATGTAAAACAAAATGGTAGTTTATTTATTGTCGACCCCAACCCACCAGGTAGGGATATGATACCACCTGAAGACATGTTTATCTATGTAAAATTCAGCGCAACACCAAGAAGTAGATTTATATATGGTGGTAACAGCGGTGGTATTGAAAACGGTGTTGAGGACGCTGTAGATTTCATATCAACTAAAATAAAGTATAACCCAGAGGGGGAGTTAACCCCAAAACCACAAAAAACATATGCAACAACTAGTTGGACAAACATAGGCGGACTACAACCAACAGATAGTAGAGGTGTTTTAGAAGGTTTCGGAATAAAAAGTATTGATATTAAATATAACGCTAGTTTAGTTCCTGTTGTAGATATAACGTTTACTGATATTAGGGGTGCAGGATTATTTGATACTATTAAAGACAAATCAAGGAAATCACCATATAGTGTATTTTTTAAGATGCCTTACCCTATATTTAATTTATCAGTAAAAGGGTATTTTGGTCAGTCAATTGATTATTGTTTACATATGGTTAATTGGTCATCTAATTTTGATGGTACGACAGGTAATTTTGATATATCCGCCAATTTTTTAGGTTTCCAACAAGCCTTTTTGAATGATATGAATATTGGTAATATTATTGGTACAGTGAATACTGAATTAGGATTCAAGAACCTAAACAATATTTTTGATAAACAAGAAGCAGATAGTGAGAAATTAAAATTAACACTTGGTGCGGAGGACTTTAAGTCTATTATTGATGGTGAAAAAGACAATTCAGTTAGAAAAATAGATGATTTTTTCACTAAGATAGCTAAATTACAGATAGATACAGAAGTATTAAAAGCCCAAACAGATGAATTGGACAAGTTAAAACAGATAAACGGTCAATTATCTTTATTAAAAAGTATAAGGAGTTTCATAGGGTCCGCAATATCAAAAACTAGTGATGTTAACAATGACGGGGAAATTACAGAAGATGAAATAAAAGAACGAAAAGGGTTTACTGATAAAAATGGTGACTTTATAAAACCCACGAAAACATATTATGAATTATATAATCAGAAACAAAAGATTATAACATCAGAAATAAAAGACAACACACTGAGTAGGGGTAAAAATTACCTCTCCATTAGGGACTATTTATTAATTAATTCAACACAAGAAGCTTCGTTTAAAGCCTATATGGAAACGTTAAATGATATAATTAAACAATATGATAAATATGTTCGGGAGTTTAAAAGTGAAAAGGGAGAGGGCGAAGAAATAATCGATGACACAGCAATGTTGGAAAGTTTTAAATTTACCAATATGGAACAACCTGACTCAGAAAATTATTGGAAGAAATTTGTAGTTAAACTAGACGATGACTCAAACCCAAAACCGGAAAAGTTGAAAGATGTGTTAGATAATATGTCAGATATAAATGATGATTTGAGTCTATCAGAAACGTATGAAAATAGTCCAACAGAAACAAACGTAAAGTTTAATATGGTAAACTTTACAAATAAAAAAGGTAGCAGTTTCTATACAAAGGGGGGGTTAACTAAAGATTCTAACGTATATGTTGTAGATTTTAGAGAAATTAGGGATAGAGTGGCGGGTACGATAGATGAATTAAGAAAAATATCTAAAATAGAAAGTGATAAGGTAGAGGAAATACTAAACAAAAAAATATTATTAAATTTCCAAGAGGAGTTAGGATTTAAACCTACAATAAGTAACTGTTTTAGAATTATTGCTAATAATACCGAAGCAATGACAACTACGATATATGAGATTTCAAAAAAAGCACAAGAAGATGGTTTAAAAGATGAGAGAAAGGATGTGTTAGAGGGAAAACAAACAGATGTACCTAAAGAAATTACCGCATCTGTGGCTTGGCCATCAGTTTATGTAAATAACGATAAAGATGGTTTGGAAGAAGTTTATCTTGGTGATGAAGAGTATTTTCCGGAAAGCAAATCTAGTTTTCCTGAAATAGAATTTGTGGAAAAAGTGTTTAAGGTATTAGTTCAAAAAACTAAATCATTAGAACAAACTAGTAGAGCATCCGTACTTAAAAATGGGTTAGATACTGACAATTGGTTACCTATAAACCCTATTGACTATAAAATAAATCCATGGATTATATTCACAGGTATAAATGATGAAAAGGAAATGGATAGTTTTATTGCAAAAAGTTTATTTAATAGGGTTGCGGTTTTAAAAGAATATTCTAGATGGTCTGAACCCAGAACTTTATCTCGTTTTGCTGGTTTAGATGGTATCGCAGCAAACAAAGCTTTTATAACTCAGGACACTAGAAATATATATAAAGATAGGTTGGTAAAATTAGGTAGTAATTTGATGTCTACAGGTTTTGGGAAGGGTTCACTAGAAGAGTCAGCTGGTGTATTCACTTATATTAATGAAGAGCCCACATCCATAAGTGGGGTAAAAATAGGGGGTACTCGATTTAATGATGTTGACTATATTTTATTTGATGATACATCCGGTATAGATACAAAAAAGATACTTTTTAATACTAAAAAATTAACTACAGAGATTAAAACTAATAGTAGATACACCACCATTAAATTAGATGAAGGCACCTCCAAGAGTGCGAAATATTACTCCGAAGATTTTAGAAATGGTAATATAAATACATATTTAGGTTATAATGTTTGGGATCAAAGTGTCTCGGACGAATTGAAGGGTGAAGATAGCGGATATAGTAACTTTAAAATAAATAGTTTATCTAGTATCGATTTGACAGGTGGTACGTCAGAAGGAAAATTTTTAAATAAAACAAATTTTGTTTACGATACTGACTGTGCATATCCAGAATTTTTAATACAAAGTGATTTTTATGAGGGGCAAACTGATTATGCTAAAGGACTTTTATTATTATCTACTTTACCATTTAAAACTTTTAAGGAGGCGGTGTTAGATGTTGCGTTTCCACAATCATATAGTAATGCTAAAATACTTCACCTCCCAAAATATTACATATATTTAATTGGTGGGTACCTTTGGAACAATAAAAATAATGGAATCAAATGGAATATTAATTTTAGTGGAAATACAAATTGCCCATATAATATATTTGAAACGCCAGCTGGAGAATACTTAACAAAGATAGGTTATATGTCACAAGTAGAACCTAAAGTTAGTGGTGGTATAAAACTTGAGACACAATTAACACAAATGCCGGCACAAACAATTGATTCATTTATAAAAAAGTTTCAGCTGTGGGTAGATAATGGTTTATTTAAATCCTTTGAAACTGATATGGCAACCTACCAGTCCCCCACACCTATAGCACCCACATTAGTAACATCCTCAACGGCAGATATCAAACAACAGCTATCATCACTATCTAATATGATAGTATTGGCTCCAGGTATTTTTGATAAATCGCTGAAAGAAAACCTTACAGCTAGAAAGTCAGATATTAATAAATACATAGAAGGGTTCTTGCAAACATATGTGGATTTAGAAGATGGTACAAATGAAACTTCAGATGAAATATCGGAAGAAGAAAAAAACGCATCAACGGTTAAAATAAAATTACAGATTTATAATTACTTCAAAAATATAAATGATAAGTGGGTTTCTGACACAGAAAAATGTTTTAATGCGTGTAGCGCACCCGGAGGTGATAAATCTTTATATGATTATTTTAAGTTTATTGATAGAGGTTGGAATGATATTGGTTCAGAAGCAACAATAAATTTAAGTAGTTTTTTAACTTTAGGTAGTAATTTACAAACTAGTGTATATTTCTTTATGTCAAAATTACTCAGAGACAGTAATTTTCTCCTCCAAATATTACCCACATATATAGACTTTAAAACACCATCAGAAGTATCTAAAATATTTAAACCTGTCACAACAATAAAAAATAGTTCAGGTTCTGGACCAATATATTGTGGAATTTATATTGGTGGGGCATCCAAAGCTTTGGATATAGGAGAAGATGCTACTTATGCACACGCTAATGACGGATTTAGTTTAGATTTCCCAACTCCTGATATGGTTAACGATGGTGGTAATTCATTGGTTGCGTTCAGGGTTGGATTCGGGGCTGAAAACCAAACGATATTTAAAAATGTGTCCTTAAACCAACAAGAACATAAAGAAACTGGTGAATACTTTAAGGCGTTATCTGAATTAGTGGACAAAAGGGGTGGAACCCAAAAAGTATATCAAGGTACGGATTTACTTAAATTATTTAAAACTAGGTCATATACATGTAAAGTAGATGCATTAGGTTGTATGAATATACAACCATTAATGTATTTTAATCTAGAAAATGTTCCGTTTTTTAATGGGGCATATCTAATAACTAGTGTGAATCATAGTATATCCCCTAACCATATGACCACAAATTTTACAGGTGTTAGACAATCTAAATACATTACTAAATTTAATAGTAAAGTGGTTGCGGATTTAAATTTAAATTTAAATGAAACAAACGAAATACCTAAACTTGAATTTACTAATAGACTAACCACTAACCCAATATGGAAAATAGGGGTTAAATCCCCCCAAGACGGATTTGAGTTTAATACAAAATGGAAGGTCAGTAAATTTGAAGAAATGGGTGTGGACTTTAATAATGTAAAGGGTCTAGAGTCAAAAACTGATGATGAAATACAAACCATTTTAGATCTAGTTAAAAAAGAAATGGATGCTTATGAAATTGTAACTAATTCCCAAGTGTGTATGTTTGTTGCAAATGTGATGGTACAATCAAACTATTTAGCGAATGAGGAGTCAACTTTGTCTAAGGGTGATTTAAAAAGGGCAGAGTTTCCGAAAATTGGCCCTAATGTCACTATATATTCAGGTGCGACAAGGATTTACGGAGACACTACAACACAAAAACCAGCTAATTACCCATTTAATGATGAATTATTAGACACACTGGTTAATAACCCATCAGGAATATTAAATAGTACCCCAACATTTACTGCTGAAACCGCAGACGACATTGCGTGGGTATCGAAAACAAGTTCAGAATATGAAGAACATCAAACATTCCAAGCAAATAGGGCTGAAGCGTATGAATCTAGTCAGACACCGGCAGAAAAGGTGGCTGCGGAGAAAATCTTTCAGGGACAACTAAGTGGGTTAACATATTATAATATATATCCCGGTGATGGGTGGAGATTTAAACCTAGAGGTTATTTACATGTTACGGGAAGAAGAGAATATTTTGAATATGGTGATGATTATCTTAAGTCTCCAGATAAAATAGTTAGTAGTTTTTTAGAATCCTTTAAAGCTGCAATGCATGTTTGGAAAACTAAAAAACCAACTAGTAAAGAGACGTTAAAAGGTCCATATAAAAATTCGTATGAGGCAGCTGGGGGAGATGGTACGGATAAGAAACGGAATGGTTCCTCTTCTGATTTCACACTAACTAATGAAATATCGTGTGAACCTGACACAGCAATAGGTGAATCATTTGACGCTTTTGAGTCAGTTTTATTGGCTTTTAACTTAAAAGATGAATTTAATCCAGTTTAAAAGATGATAATAACCCATAATATATTAACTTTTTAAAATAAAATCACTATATTTGTAATTATGTACGTTGGAAATATAGTAACAAGTTTAAAATTAGAAGAAGAAAACTTCAATATATGTAGTGATTTAGACTCTATAGATAATGATTTATCTACATTAATAATCGGTTGGGATAACGCAAAAGAGTTTATTGGGGCTAACATTTCTATTATCCATAAAAAGGTAAACCAAAAATTATACTGGACATTTAGTAAAAAGGAAAGAAAGGTTGATTTTGAAGTTGATTTAGAAAAATTTAAAGAGGTGTGTTTTAATACTTTTGGTGATAACATCCCATATGTCTACTTAGATATTTTACATGGAAAAAGTAGGGTAAATAAAAAAATAATAAAAAAGATTTTATCGTTAAGTGACTCAGTTATTTATATAAGTGATAAAAATATGGTGTACGTTTATGGTGAAAACATAATATTTGGTATAGATTTAAACATAATAGAATATAGTTCAATAAAAAAAGAAAAAATATTAAATCGGATTAAAAATTTAAATAATAATGTTTTGGTTTCTGATGAGATATTTAATAAATGTAAGGGTTTATTATATAA
>Ga0233439_10003249_pt1 | contig 17183 bp, 21 predicted proteins | sample SI_123_September_6_FD_182713 | JGI IMG/M metagenome (GOLD analysis project Ga0233439, IMG submission 182713) | Seawater microbial communities from Saanich Inlet, British Columbia, Canada - SI_123_September2016_100_MG | ecosystem: Environmental > Aquatic > Marine > Inlet | place: Canada: British... | reverse complement strand
AGGGAAAAGGTTCTTCTGATGGACGTTTCATGGGAACTAATATTTTGAATGAAGCATTTCTTGATAGGTTCTCAGCAACCTTTTATCAAGAATATCCTTCAACCTCTTTTGAGGAAAAGATTCTCAAGAAGCAGTTTGCAATGTATGAGATCAGTGAGGATGATTTTGTTTCTAAGTTAGTTAAATGGGCAGATGTTATCCGCCGTTCCTTCAAAGAAGGTGCTGTTGATGATATCATTACAACCAGACGATTAATTGATATCACAAAAACCTTTTCAATCTTTAATAATAAGATGAAAGCTATCTCATTATGTTTGGAAAGGTTTGACGATGAAACTAGAGATTCCTTTGCTGACCTTTACACTAAGGTTGACGCAGGAGCTTCATTTGAAGATATTAATAATGAAGTTGTTGTCGAAGATGAAATTGAAACTGAATCTGAAAATGATAATTTCTAATGAAAAAGATAATCTACATAATATTTTTATTATATTGTAGTCCTGTATATGCAGATGAAAAACAGGATTGTGAGATAATGAAATATGAAAGTGGGAGTATTACACTTGGTTTTAAAGCTGGTAGTTTGGGATGGGGTGTGGGGCCGGAGATATCTTTCGGCAGCACCTCTGGTGTAGTGTGGAAAGAAAATCTACAATACATGGTTGCTGAATATCAGGAATTATGTTCCCGATTCAATACGGGCAGGGTTTCTAAAATACAATATGACAAAGAGATTCAGCTCATTATTAAAAGAAGTAGAAATTTTACTTTTAAAATGAATGAAATTTTTAGAAGAAAAAAACAATCAATGTTTCAGGAAATGGAGTCTTTACAATGAAAAATTTAATTATGATTTTTACTATGTTGTTTTTGAGTACGGCTTGTTCAAGTATACCAACTATTCCAGATGCACCAAAAGCACTTTCGTCTTATGATGCACCTGAATGGGTGTTGCGTGGTGGTGGAGCATTCACTGATAAAGATGGCAAGGCATTCTATGGTGTCGGTTCTGCAACTGGTATCAAGAATTATTCTTTACAGAGAACTGTAGCAGATGATCGAGCTCGTGGTGACTTGGCAAAAGTGTTTGAAGTGTACATGACTTCATTGACTAAAGATTATCAGGCTCATACTACTGCTGGAAGTTTTGCAAATTCAACCGAAGAACAGAATGCTGAGACTGCTTTGAAAGTGGTTGTATCACAGACCATGCGTGGAGTTGTTATTATTGACCATTTTGAAATTCCAGAACGCAGAGAGTTTTTATCTCTTGCCCGTTTGGACTATGATGCATTTCAGGGTAATGTTGAAGCTAATGAAACATTCCAAGAGTTGCCTGAAAAGTTGCAAGTGGATATTAAAGAACGTGCCGAGAAACTCCATGATGAAATGGAAGAAGAAGCACGAAGGATGGCAAGTGGTGAATGTTTTAGTTCTAGTTCTGATTGTTAATTTATAACAAGGAAATGATTATGCGATATTTACTTATATTGATGTTGTTGTGTGTTGTCTCAATTGTTGAAGCATCCCCAACACCTGATTGGGTATTGGGAAGGGGTCACATGGAGTACGATTCCTCCCGATACTTAATCGGTGTCGGATTTTCTGAAAAGAGTACCGTTTCAGCAAGTGAATCAGCAAGAGCAGAATTAATTAAGAGCATTCGTGTTCGGGTTAATGCTGTAAATAAAGATTACAATAGTTCAGATAAATCTTTTTCCGAAGCTTCAGTTAGTTCGGAAACGGATTTTCTTCTGGAAGGTTCACAAGTCAAAGATGGTTGGTATGATGAAGAAAAAGAAATCTTTTATTCATTAGTTGTGATAGAACGCAAGTATGTTTTAGAAACACTTAAAAAGATGATTGACTTTCTTGTAACGAAACTTGAATTGACCTTGAGACAAGCTGATACATTTTCTAACAATGGTGATGTATTAAAGGCCCTTGTATACTACTACGATGGTTATGTTGAAAGTTCTAAGCTTTTTCCTTACATTCAGACCTATAAAAGTGTTATAATGGAGTCAGATAAATCAACTAATGCATATAACTTTAATATTCTTTTTAAAGAGAAAATTCAAAACATTGTTGACAATGTTCAGTTAGTTCCTATTAGTCGCAATGTATATGATGAAGATATACAATTTAATGTTAAGGTTGTTTTGAATGGTCAAGGGATTGATAATTTTCCTATTAAGTTTTATAGTGTTTATAAACATTTTACTGAAAGGCTTTCTTGTAAAAAGAATGGTTGTGAATCAAGGGTTGATATTACAAAAGTTGTCAATGATAGTGGTAATGCTTATTTGAAAGCTGTTGTTGATATGCAAACTTTTGCTAAGTACTTCACTTATAAGTTAGATGAAAAATTGTTTCAACGTCTGGATATGTTGAACATAACTTTCAAAACTAAAGTAATTGTTGCTCAAGGGCAACGTGCTAAGAAAGAACGTGAAGATCATTATGAATACATGAATAAAAGTGTTGGTGAGCAAGTTAGAAGGGAAGCAGATAACATGGCTAATGTTATGGAAAGGGAGTTGAGAGGTATCCGTGGCAATAGACCTATAGTTAAGTATTGTAGTGCTGATGGAAGATATAATTCTTGTGATAGACCTAATAGGAGTAGGAGTAGGAGTCGCAGGGGTTCTTCATCAAACGGAAATATAGATTTTAATATTGGTTTCGGTTGGTAATTTAAACATTAATAGGGGATGGTGATTATGGCTAGAGAGATGTTGAAGTTGAGAAAAGGTGATTCTGCAATTATGATTAAGACTGATGGTTCAGTTGAACTCGCAGGTGTGAATGATAAACCTATTATGAGTGCAGAAGGTATGATTTCACCAGTTATTTTATTTGCAGCTGCATGGGCAAAGAAGGATGATTCACTGATGAAACATTTGGTTGATAATTTTAAGAATTGTGTTCGGGAAGGATACTTCGGCCCAGAGGCACAATCTGATTACAAAGCAATGGAAGTTGAAGCAGAGAAAAATCGTATTCGTCAGGAAGAGGGTGCTTCTGGTGCAGTAACGATGCCAGAGGGAACGGTTTCACAAGAGGAGTTTGATAAACACAAAGCAGAGGAAGAACGGTTGGAAGCAATTGCAGCTCAAGGTCAAGATGAAAGGCAGTTGAGACAAATGGAAGCAATGAAAGCAGGTGCTACGGTTGTTGAAACAAAAGAGTTTGACGGTCATAAAAACCCAGAAGAAATGCTTAATGTTCGTGACGGTCAGACCGTTGGCAATGTAACTATTGAAGAGGGAGCAGATAATGAAGATAAGTAAAACTACAATGGACGTATTGAAAAACTTTTCTGAAATTAATCAGTCTATTGTTATCAAGGAAGGGAATCAAATCAAAACTATTTCAGCTTTGAAGAATATTCTTTCTAAGGCAACGGTAGAAGAAAACTTTCCGAAAGACTTTGCAATTTATGACTTGCCAACCTTTCTTGGATATCAGTCTACTATGTCTGAGCCTGATTTTGAATTTAAAGACGATTGTATGGTAATGTCTGAGGAACGTGGCAAAGGTAAATACTTTTACGCAGAACCTTCTTTGGTGGTTACTCCGCCGGAGAAAGAAATTGAGATGCCTGAGAGTGATATCAAGTTTGAATTGAAAGAAGATGACTTTGATAATATTATGAAGAAGGCAAATATTCTCAAGTTAGCTGATGTTTGTTTGAAGGGTTGCACCAAGTCTAATAGTATGTATCTATACACCACTAACAAGAATAATGATACATCAAACGATTATACTGTTAAGGTTGGTGATGGTGTTACAAAGAAATTCAATGTCGTTTTCAAACGGGAGAATTTGAAAATCATTCCCGGCAATTATGATGTTACTATTTCCAATGGTATTTCGCACTTTAAAAACAAAGATGCAAAATATGATTTAGAGTACTGGATTGCAATGGAAGCAAATAGTGATTACGGAGAGTAATTTGATAACACTTACATTATGGGGTAGTTGATGAGCAATTTGTTATGGGTAGAGAAGTATAGACCAGACAGCATTGAAGATTGTGTTTTGCCTGAAGAGACAAAAAATATATTTCAAAATATTGTTGATACGGGTGAAGTACCAAATCTTCTACTGTTTGGCACATCGGGCATCGGAAAAACTACAGTTGCTAAAGCATTGTGCAACCAGCTTGGTTGTGATTGGTTGATGATTAATGGTAGTAATGAAGGCAGAATGATTGATACTCTGCGTACTACCATCACCAACTATGCTTCAACTGTAAGTTTTTCCGGTGGTAAGAAAATTATAATTATTGATGAAGCTGATTATATGAATAGGGATTCTGTTCAACCTGCAATGAGAGGTTTGATAGAAGAGTTTTCAAATAATTGTCGTTTCATTTTTACCTGTAACTATAAGAATAAAATCCTTCCAGCACTTCATTCAAGGTGTTCTGTTGTTGATTTTAGAATCAAGAGAACAGATAAACCAGCATTGGCTCAGAAGTTTTCTGAGGTTGCTATGAAACTCCTCGACAGTGAGGGGATTACATATAAACCAGATGTTGTAGCTCAGTTAGTTGTAAGATACTTTCCAGATTTTCGTAGGGTATTGAATGAGTTACAGAATAATTCTGTTGGTGGTAATATAGATGCAAGTATTTTAGAAGCTTCATCAAACGAAAACTTTAATGATTTGGTTAGGTTTCTAAAAGAAAAAGATTTCAGTGGAATGAGAAGATGGGTTGCTCAGAATATTGATAATGACCATGTGGGATTATACCGTCAAGTCTATGACTCCCTGTTTTCAAATATCAAAAAACAGAGTATACCAGATGCTGTATTGATTATAGCTGAGTACTCTTACAAGTGTGCTTTTGTTGCAGATCAAGAAATCAATATGGTAGCTTGTTTGACTGAATTAATGATGCAATGTGAATTTGTTTAAATAGTTCCTTGTGTTATGTGTTAGTTTGTGTTATAATGTTTTAGTAGTTGATAAAAATTGTCTTTCATTTGAGAGAAAGAAACAATATGAAAACATTTTTTATCTTAAATTGATATTAGTGTTTGATATAATATCATTATTTAATTTTAATTAGGAGATTATTATGGAATCTACAACAGATTTTGCTGAAGAAGTAAAAGACATGGCCAATGAGAAACTTGGTCAACTATGGAGTGAACATTCTAAACAAATGAAAGTTGTTGTTGCAAAGGCTACAAACTTAGAAACAACATTTTTCAATTTAAATTCACCATATTATGAAAGTGAACAAGAGTTTAAAGATGCTTGTGAAACACAACCATTTTTAAAGAATTTTGATTGGGATTGGTGTTTACATAAAGCTTATAAAAATGGTGAAATCATACCTTATACTAAATGGCTTCAACGTCTTGAACAAATTGCTGATTGGAAAGAAAAAAATGATTTTAAATTCAATTCTTTTGTTCAGTCATTCATTACTAATGATACTACATTAGTACCTTATTTGTTAATTCCTATCAAAAATCTTTTAGATATTATCGCAAAAGATAAGGCTAAATATGAAGAAATGAAGACCAAGCAAGAAAAACATGCTGGGAATATCTCTAAAGAAAAACTCGATCATGTTCTTAATGAGATAGAGAATTATATCAAGCTAATTGAAGAAATAGAGAGTGATATTCTTAAATTTCAAAAAGACGGTGCTAAATTTTTGATTTTAGATGGAAATAATCGGTGTTCTCAAGCTTGGATTCCATTTTTTGATGGGAAGAAATTGATACCCATAAAAAAACCAGATGGTAAACTTAGAGACATTAAACTTGGTATTGTTTCTTATGATGAAGATGGTAAACCAGAGTTAAGTGAACAAAGTTTATTTCCAAAAGAAGGCAGAAACTATTTGCCATGGTGTTATAATTCTGCTGGTGTTATTGATAAAGAACTACAACAATGTCAACGTGAAGTATTTGATAAAGCTGTAGTTGAGATTAAAATAGTTACAAGTGGCACGATTGAAAATATTTCAGATTTGATTATTGCTTATAATGAAGGTACTAGTTGGACACCTTTTGAAAAGCTATGTATCTCAGGAACATATATTTCACTTTTGATTAATAATTATACTGATATAACTGGAGCTGGCACTTCCCTTTTTAATCTGTCAAGAACAACTGTTGGATGGAATGGTAAATATTCTTTAGAAAAGAAAGGTGATGTGAAGGCTTTTGCAGAAGTTATGGGTTATTTATTAAACCCCGAATCACCAGTACCAGTCGAAAAAATATATGGACAATCAAATGATGAATTAAGTGAGGTAATTAAGGTTGAAAAGATGGAATTAGCACATAATATACTTACTCATATTTCGATGTTATATAGATGTTTAGATGCAATAACAAACAATACGAAGGTTTTTCCAAATGATAATGGAAACGGTAAAGAGTTAGTCTATCGGTGTATGCCTAGTTTTATGTTTATGTTGATGAATATTCAACATCCTGGCGTTGTAGATAATTGTACTATTTGGGGCAAAGAATATGATCGGAGCTTAAAAATTGACCAAATTAATATTGAGCTTCTTAAAGAATTTCAGCAGTTTCATGTTGAAAAATGTTCTCCATTTATTAAGGATGAGGATGGAAATAAGATAGTTAATCCAGATTTTGAACAATTACCAACAAAGGGCAAAAGTAAACTATCAGCACCAGTAGCAAAAAAAGGTACTTATGTGTTTTCTAGGGATGCAGCTGGTGGTGGTGGAACTAAGATGGAAGATAGACATAGAGAGATTGCTATGTTTATTGATAAAAATATTATTCGATGGCATGAATCAGGCATGATTAAATATGATGGTGAAAGGGTAGTCTTAACCAAAGAACAAGAAGCTGAGTTTAAGGACAAATATGGTACTCAAATTGATTATTCAAAGAATGATAAAGGTCATCTTAGAGCTGTAAAAAGTCCACGTTCATTTGAAGAGCTGAAGGAAGAAATGAAAAATCCTGTGGATTATCTCAGACCAGAACCGATTGGTTATAATCGAATGACTAAAAATAAGGTGAATAAATGAACAAATTGCGTTACAGCGAAATGTTTTACTCAATTCAGGGAGAGGGAAGGTACGTTGGTGTGCCTTCTCTTTTTCTCCGCTTGTTCGGTTGTAACTTTGAGTGTCGGGGTTTTGGTCAAGATAGAGATAAATCTAAATGGCTTCCCGAAAATCAAATGGCTCATAACCAAAACCATCCTAATGTAAAAACAATTAAAGATTTACCAGTTCCTCATGTTGGATGTGATAGTTCATTCAGTTGGGGAAAGAAGTGGGGTCATCTAGCTGAGAATGATGATACTGAAACCATCATTAAAAAAATGGATAAGCTTACGAATTGGTACGGTCATAAAGAACGTATTGAAAATGATTTGTCAGTGGTATTAAAACATGATGACGGAGCTCACTTGGTCATTACTGGTGGTGAACCATTGCTTAAAGGTTTTCAACCAGCTGTATGGGATTTAATTACAAGTCCAAATCTAAAAACTAAATTTGTTACATTTGAAACTAATGGTACACAAATATTTGAACCAGATTATTTACCAGTTTATATGGAAAAGTATGGGCCAGGTAAAAATTCTGGAATTACTTGGTCTGTATCACCTAAGCTTTCTAATAGTGGTGAAAAGTGGTTGGACGCAATTGTACCAGAAGCATTAGCATCATACAATCAATGGCCCTATTCTTGTTTGTATTTGAAATTTGTTGTTAGAGATAATTATGATTTGGAAGATGTTGAAAGAGCTCTAAAAGAATATGATAATGCAGGTGTTGATATAGATGGAGTATACCTAATGCCTGAAGGTGGTACAAGTGATGGTATGAAAATGACAGAAATTGAAGTAGCTCAGTTGGCATTGAGTCATGGTTATAAGTATAGTCCTAGACTACATATAAACTTGTTTGGAAATAGATGGGGTACATAATGGGAACTAAAGCTAAAGAAAAGACAGGCAAGACGGGTAAGAGAGGCATACCAGTTGTTGATAAAACACAGGACTATGATTTTTTCATTGATGAGTATGTTGATGAAACTGGAAAGAAGCATAGGATAGGTCATGCAAAAATGGCTAATCAAACTAATAATGCATTGGCAAGGATTGCACCAGAACTGAAAATCTCTAAGTCAATGCTTATAAGAAAGTGTCTTGAATCATTTGTAAAGTATCACGATGAAGCAAAAGCAATTGGTGGTCAAAGATTCTTTGAGGCAGAACCTGCATTTGAAAATTGGATAAGTTCAAGGAATGAAATTACACAATTATTGAACCAGATGATTGAACAAAATACAATGATGCAAAATAATTCAAAAAGTCCAGAGAGTCAATTGTTATCTCAACAAAATCTTATGTTAGCAAAAATGATTAACCTTACACATAAAAATTTATTATGAATAAATATAATTATTATTATGATGAGTATTGCAAAGATATTGAGAACATGGTTGAAAGATACAAAGATGTTCCTAACCCCCATATTGTAGGGGTTTACCGTGGTTCATTACCTATAGCTGTTCACTTGAGCAATCTTATGGGTTGTCCAATGAGCATAGTTAAGTTTCAGCACATGGATGGTAATGACAAGAAAGCAGAATGGTTATTGAATCTTACTAATGACGTAAGTATCAGACCAGCTAAGTGTCCTTTGTTTCCTAGACTGATTGTTGTTGACGATGTTTATGATACGGGTACAACCTTTAGAGCTATTAAAGAATTACCAGAGTTTATTGGTAATCCTGATTATTCTTTGATGGCATTGTTTGGAAATAAAAATGACGATGGTGTATATTATAGACATGAACAACTTTATAAATGGATTGTTTATCCGTGGGAGAGAATATGAAATATCAAAGCACAAAAACGTATGGTAATGATAGAGGATTGAGTTGTTGTTTTAGACAATGGAGAGCAGATAGTCATTGCAATTTGATTCATGGTTATAGTTTAGGTTTTAAATTTATATTTGAAGCAGATGTTTTAGATGACAGAAATTGGGTTTATGATTTTGGTAATTGTAAATGGATTAAAGAATTTCTTGAAGAAAACTTTGACCATACTTTAGTTATCTCAAGTGATGATCCGAGGTTAGGAAAATTTAAAGAACTTAATGATACGGGATTAGTTAGACTTAAAGTTATACATGGTGTAGGATGTGAAAAGTTTTCAGAGTTTGTTTACCAGTATGTTTCACCAATAGTTATAAAACAAACATTAGGAAGGGTTGAATTAAAAAGTGTAGAAGTATTTGAGCATGGAGCTAATAGTGCAATTTATTTAGGTTAATTGAGAGGAGTTTATATAATGAAAATATCTGAAAGAATTAAAGCTTCATTAGACAATGGTTACTTGGCCAATGATTCTATTTACAATATTTTAAATGATGACGATAGGGAACAACTCATAGAAGAAGTTAAAGATGCATTTCAAGGTGTATTGGATGCATTGGTTATAGATACAGAGAACGATCACAATACACAAGACACAGCTAAACGTGTAGCTAAAATGTTTATCAATGAAATCTTTCGTGGTAGATATTATCCCCCACCTTGTATTACTGCATTTCCCAATGCAAAACAATATGACCAGATTTATATGACTGGCCCTATAACAATCAATTCAACTTGTGCTCACCACTTCCAAGCAATTTCTGGAAAAGCATACGTTGGTATATTCCCTGGCCAGAAGGTCATTGGTTTGTCTAAGTTTAATAGAATGGTTGATTGGATTGCATCAAGACCCCAAATTCAAGAGGAAATGACTGAACAAATTGCAGACATGATTCAAGAGGAAACTGAAGCAAAGGGTGTAGCTGTAATTGTTAAAGCAGAACATTTTTGCATGACAGCAAGAGGTGTTAAAGAACATGAAAGTGATATGTTGACTTCTGTTGTTCGTGGTATTTTTCGTGAGCAACCTGCAATCAAAGCAGAGTTCTTTTCTCTGTTAAATAATATGAAAGGAATACGATGAAAGTTATTGTTTTTGACCTTGATGGTACGATTATTAAAAATGATAAGAGAACGAAGGTAGCTGGGGTAATGGATGAGTTATTTGAAAATCCAAATAATTTTATCGTAGTATACACAGCTAGGAGTTATAATATTTTCCATGAGACAAGAGATTTATTAAGTAGTCATAAAATAAAATATCATGCATTGGTTATGGAAAAGATTAGAGCAGATTACTATGTCGATGATAAGGGGGTTGGATATGACGAAGGTATTGTTAATAAGCTCAGGGATTGATAGTCATTGTGCAGAATATTTGAGTAACCCTGATGTTAGGGTTTACTTTGATACTGGTCAAGCATTATGTCAACAGGAAATCAAAGCTATCAAGTCACAGGAATATGGTGATAAGGTTATTGTTGATAATCGTTTTCAGTTAGACGATCAGGTTTTGTCCAATGATATACTACCCATGAGAAATGCTTTCTTTGCATTAGCTGGTGCATATTATGGTGATGAAATGATTTTGGTTTCAACAGCAGGTGATACTACTAATGATAAGGATCAACCATTTGTTGAAAATATAAATAGTTTATTTAAACATATGTTTTCAAATAAATTAAAAAATCCTGAAGCATCACCCGATGGTGCAGTATTGACAATACCTTATAGACATCTTACAAAAACTCAATTGATTGGGTTGTATTTAAAAAAAGGTGGAAGTGTTAAAGCATTGTTAAAGACACGTTCATGTTATAGTGACGAAGCTGGTGAGTGTGGGAAGTGTAGGAGTTGTATCCGAAAGTTTGTTGCATTGAAGCTTAATGGTTTGGAAACAGAGTGGAATGAAAATCCTATGAACCATATTGAGGACGCATATCAATATGCATTAAAAAATAATAGAGAAGCAGAATATGATGAAATTTTGAAAGTGAGGAATTAATGAGAGACGCAATATATATACCAGCTTATAGTGATACCTTAATGAATATGTTGGAAAAGGATGACGCAGTAATCAGGGAAGAGTATCAACCAGATTTTAATGAAAAAAAATCATTAAGAATTTATAATAAACTTAGCAATTCATATTTTAAAAATAATTATATGTTGATCTCTGCTGGAGCTCAATATAGAGAAACTGATTATAGAAAAAAACTTCAAGCAGAAGATGCAATGGTGTTTGTTGATAGTGGTGGATATCAGTTAGCACATTCAACGGTAAATCATAAAGTCTATACTGATAAGGTAGCCTTGGAATGGTCTGAAAAGAATGGTGATGTGTTTCCAATATTGGATAGACCAACATTTACTTTGGGAATGATGAGGGATGGAAAACAACTATCACCATATAATTCATATCAGGAGTGTTTAGATTTAACAGTTACCTCTGCAAAATATTATTCAGAGAATAGAACAAGGGAAGATGCAAAAATACTGAATGTTATTCAAGGTCAAACTATACCACAAATTAAAAAGTGGTATGATGCAGTATCACCATATAAATTTGAAGGTTGGGCATACGGTGGTACTAAAGGGAATCTAGGACGTATTGTTCCAGCTATATTATTTTTAATTAAGAATGGTGAGTTTGATAGACCAGAGTGCAAGTACTTTCATATTTTTGGTGTTACTTCAAACGAGAGTATGATTTATTTTCAATACTTACAAATGTTGTTAAATAAACATGGTATTGATATTCAGATTACATATGATTCTACATACTGGAATAGGACTTGTGTTTTCGGTGGGTACTTTACCTTGGCACGATATATCGTTGGTACTGGTATGTCATCCATGAACTGGCCTAACACAATTGATTATACAAAATTGTCAAAGGATTTTAGGATGCCTTGTAATTGTCCTATATGTACGGATTTGACAGATGTATATGGTTTGTTTAATCATTTCAAAAAAAATAAACAAGGTGAAGAAACAATAAGGTTTAAGTGTTTTAATATGAATATGGCTTTCCATAATCTTTATTTGCAGTTGGAGTACCTTGACAATGTTACAAGGGTATTGAAGTGTGGTATGCAAGAAATTTTTAAAGAGTTTTTCCAGAAAAAGATTTATGATAATTTATTATTTTTGGATGAAGTTTTTATGGATATAAATAAGGATTGGGAAGGTGAATTAAAAACTAGATTCTTGAAGGTGGAAACACCACCCATAGTTAAGGTTACTGATTCATCCTTAGCAGGGTTCATGTGATTAAATTTTTAACACAAGTGACAGGTTTTATAAATACATTATGTAAAGGGGGTAAGGTATGAACGAAGAAGATCAAGAGAACGAACAGCCAGAACAAGAGAACGAACCACGTTACGATGAAAACGGGAATCTATTTATCAAGCTTGGACTTGATGATAGTGCCTTAGTAGTTCGTGCAGATGGAACGATTGAAATGGTTAGCCATGACCTTGAGACTGCCGAGGATGGATATATGGGTGATGTTGAAGATTTAAGTAAAACATTTTCACTTGTATTAGCATTAGTATCTGCATTAGAGAATGAAGAATTATACAATCGTATTTTTCATAATCTCAATATGAATCTAATGCAAAAATGGGGTAACTTGTCTGATGATAAAAAAGAGATGATTATCGAAAAACGTAAACAAACTTCTGATGAGCTTTCACCAGAAGAGCAAGAGGAAAAGATTCAACGTGTTGATGAGTTTAGAAAACGTATGAATAGGTATAAAGATACGTTTCTTGATGATATGGAGAAAGAAAAGAAAAGACTGAAACGTGATATACAAGATGAAGCAGAGTGGCAAAAAAAATATGGTCGTGACTTTGGAATGGACAAGCCAGATCATTTAATGGATATGGATGACACTATGGAAACCCGCAAGAAGGTAAAGAAGGTTAAACGCAATCCTCTTGCTAAGTTGATAGGTGTTGATTGGAATCCATACGATAAGACCTTGAAAGCACACTTTAAAGATTGGCACGCTGATGATCCACCTAAATTAGAGGATGACGAATAATGAGTAAAGACCTATTTGGTAATGAGATTGTAATTGACGAAGTAGAAGAGGTCAAGGAAAAAAAAGTATCACCATTTGATTTAGCCCATGACTTGACCAGTAAGGAAAGGTATGACATTGAAGTTTCAGAGTCGAAGTCATACAAAAAGTTTCTTCTTAACAGAACCTTGTCATATCATCCAGATGTTTTAGACTTTGCTAATAAGATGAATGTTAGACCTGATTTGGGTGATAAATTGCATTATGATTATATGCATTATTCTATTGATAAGAAACGAAGGTCGAAGAAGTTCTGGGCTAAGTCTAAAAAGATTGAACACTTGGAAATGGTTAAAGAGTATTTTAACTACAGTAATCAGAAAGCACTTAGTGCTTTGTCAGTTTTATCTGATAGTGATATTGAGACTATTGCAAAACAGATGAATAGAGGTGGTGTTTCATAATATTATAAATAACTATATTAGCGTATAGTTATAAAAATGACTATATAATGCTTATTTGAATTGAAAGGGGTATGAGATGAATGTTGAAAATGTAAAATGGTCTATCGAAGATATGATTGAAGTGCGTCTAAAAGAGGACGATGATTTTTTAAAAGTTAAAGAAACCCTCACACGAATTGGTATAGCTTCACGAAGAGAAAAGAAGTTATTTCAATCTTGCCATATACTCCACAAGCAGGGAAAATATTATATTGTTCACTTTAAAGAGTTATTTGCTCTTGACGGTAAACCTACTAATATTTCAGAGAACGATTTAGAACGCAGAAATACAGTTGTAAATCTTTTACACGAATGGGATTTAGTTGAAATCGTTATACCTGAAAAAGCACAACCAACTACTTCAATTCGACAGATGAAAATTCTACCGTTCAGTGAAAAGTCTGAATGGGACTTGCAAGCTAAATATACAATTGGTAATGTTGGAATTAGAACAACCAAAGAATCTAAAGAAAAGTCATTTGAAATGGATGACGATTTTGCACTATGAAAACAGTTTTGATTTTGGTTTTATTTGCACAAATAGGTTGTGCAGCAATTGCTGATATTACCATTCAAAGTGTTGCTGGTGCTATTGGTGGTACTTTAGGTAATATGGCTGATAGAAGAGTTGAAGAAAAATTGAAAAAGGAGAAAGATAATGAATGTAAAGATTGTGAAGCTGACAAGCGGTGAAGAACTATTTGGTGAGTTTGATGAAGAAACAAATGTAATAAAGAATCCTGTTGTAATGATTCCAGTGAGCAAAGAAAAGATAGCCTTCCAACCATGGCTACCCTATTCCGAAGATAAAGACTACACCATAAAACCTGAACATATTCAGATTGTAGCTACAGCTGCCAAATTGATTACGAATGAATATAGTCGTATATATGGCTCAGGGATTGTTGTACCTAATGATGCTGGGGGTTTATTGTCGTAAAGTTTTTCCTTGTAATGTGAACCCTTTTTTGATATAATATATATACTATGAAATTCTATACCTATATTGGTCAGTTCCAAAATAAAATCTATGTTCGTGATATAGATAGTAAAGGTGAGGAGTACTCAGAATATGTCCCCTTTGAACCTACACTATACGTTCCATGTCCAATAGAGAAAGCTACTTTCAGAACTCTTGACAATAGACCCCTAGCAAGTTTAAAGTTTCCATCTATAAACGATTGCAAACAGTTTGTTGAGCAATATGATAATGTGAGTAACTTTGCCTTCCATGGCTCAAAGAGTTATGTATCTCAATATATATCTGAAACCTATCCTGATATTCAATGGGATAGGTCTAAGATACTTATTTACACACTTGATATTGAGGTTGCATCGGATGAAGGTTTTCCTGATATACGTTCAGCCAGATCACCCATTACATCATTGACAATTCATAATAGTGTCAAAGATATTTATTATGTTTTTGGTACTGGTGAGTATACTCCAAACGATCCCGAAAAAACAATTAAATATTTTCTTTGTGATAACGAAGAAGAAATGATGCACCTCTTTTTAGATTGGTGGCATGATAATCCGCCTCATATAATCACTGGCTGGAATTGTAAGTTTTTTGATATGCCTTATATCATTAATCGTCTTATGTATTTGGGTTTGAATCAAAAACTACTTTCACCGATTAACAAAGTCTTTGAAAAGAATGTTGTCATTGCTGGTAGGGAAAATCAGTATTATGGTATTATCGGTATATCAGTTTTAGATTATATAGATTTATATAAAAAGTATACTTACAAAAATCGGGAGTCATATCGTCTGGACTATATAGGACAGGTTGAGCTTGGTATGGGTAAGATTACTGATGACGCAGTTGCTGGTTATAACTTATATAAAACTGATTATCAAAAGTTTATTGAATACAACATCAAGGACGTTGAGATTGTAAAGAAACTTGATGATAAGATGAAGTTGTTAGATTTGATTATAACCATAGCTTATGAATCACAAATTAATTTTGAAGATGTTTTCTCACCTGTTAAAACGTGGGAATGTATCATTTACAATTTCTTGAAAAAACAGAAGATTGCTGTTCCTAATAAAAGAAGTAACGGTGATTCTAAAAGCATTGAAGGGGGTTATGTTAAAGAACCTCATGTTGGTATGCATAAGTGGGTTGTATCATTTGACTTGAATTCACTTTATCCACATTTGATTCAGCAGTACAATATCAGTCCTGAAACTATTTCACATGATGAAGTCCTTAAAATGAAGTATAGAGATGGTGTAAATGGTTTACTGAATCAAAACTTTGATACTGAATATTTGAAAGAAAACCAGATGACCCTTACACCAAATGGTCAACACTTTTCAACAAAACATCAAGGATTTCTACCAAAGCTGATGAAGTCTATGTATGATGATAGGGTGACATATAAAACTAAGATGCTTTCAGAGGAGCAAAGGTTAGAGGACGGAAATTACAAGAATAAACAGGATGTTGTAAATAATATATCAAAGTATAACAATGCACAGATGGCAAAGAAAATTCTCTTGAATAGTGCTTATGGTGCATTGGCAAATCAATATTTTATGTATTATTCTCCAGAGCAAGCTGAGGCAGTTACTATGTCGGGCCAGTTGTCGATACGATGGATTGAGAAACATATAAATAGATTCATCAACGATCTACTTAAAACAGGGGATAAGGATTATGTTATCGCATCGGATACGGATAGTATATACATCACTTTTGATAAGCTCGTTAATGAAGTGTGGGGAGAGGGAGCCGAGACTGAAAAGATTATTGCCTTCTTGGACAAAATGTGTAAAGATAAAATTGAACCATATATTGATGAGTGTTATAAAGACCTTCATTCGTATGTAAATTCTTATGAGCAGAAGATGGTGATGAAACGTGAGTCGATTGCTGACAAAGGTATCTGGACTGCTAAGAAACGATATATTCTTAATGTGTTTGATTCAGAGGGTGTACGATACAAAGAACCAAAACTAAAAATAATGGGTATTGAAAGTGTAAGAAGTTCTACTCCACAATGGTGTCGGGAGAATATTCAAGCACTCATAAAAACTATTATTGCTACAGATGAACAAACTGTTATAAAGTGTATTGATGATTATCGTACAATATTTAAAACTTTGACTTTTAATGAGATTGCATTTCCTAGAGGTGTCAAAGGACTTGGTAAATACAAGTCATCAAAAGATATTTACATTAAGGCAACACCAATACACGTTAGAGGTACGTTGTTGTATAACCATCAACTCCGAACAAGAGGTCTTACAAAAAAGTATGAGTTGATTAAAGATGGTGAAAAAGTTAAGTTTGCATATCTTAAAGAGCCGAACATACTTGGTGAGAATGTGATTGCAATTGCAACCGTCTTGCCAAAAGAGTTTGACTTAGAGAGATTTATAGATTACGATTTACAGTTTGATAAATCATTCCTTCAACCAGTTAAGAATATATTAGATGCAATTGGTTGGAAGGCTGAGAATATTAGTTCATTAGAATCATTTTTTGGGTAAAGAATATGAAAATATATAATGAAGACGATTTTGTTAAACTTATTAGAAAAGATATGTCTCCTTTATCTTGGCTTGATTTTTTAAAAACAACTCATATAGGTAACTTGTGGGATAAATTAGACTCTGATGACATTAGAGTAAAATCTTTAAAAAATAAAGAAAGTTTTTATAAGTGGTGTTATGATTTCATTCATAATGATGAACCATTGAAAGTATATTTTAGACAGAGGTTAGCATATA
>Ga0233439_10003248_pt1 | contig 17190 bp, 10 predicted proteins | sample SI_123_September_6_FD_182713 | JGI IMG/M metagenome (GOLD analysis project Ga0233439, IMG submission 182713) | Seawater microbial communities from Saanich Inlet, British Columbia, Canada - SI_123_September2016_100_MG | ecosystem: Environmental > Aquatic > Marine > Inlet | place: Canada: British... | reverse complement strand
CCGCAGGTGCTTGGGCAGAACGATTGCCACAAACTCGGGACTGGCTCAGGAAGGCTGTTGAAGACTCACATCCAAGAGTGCGTCTGGAAGGGGTAGTAGCCTGTAGTTATCTCCTATCACCTGATTCTGTCACAATCGCGACTTTGGCTTTGCTACATCCAATGGATCGGTTTCTAGATTATGCTCTTCGGCAAAGTGTTCGTGCCCTTCAACCTTTATGGGAATCTCCCTGGAATAAAGGTGAATTAAGATTTACTTCAACAGAACAACAAGCATACCTAAAGGACCTTGTCGGAAATCCGCGTGTTGCCCCGAGTCAAGGTGCGATACTTTACGAACAGGCATGCCTTCCATGTCATCAACCAGAAGGGAAAGGTTTGGCCGGTGTTTATCCCTCTCTTGCAGAAAGCGACTGGATCAACGGTGATCCAGACCGTTTAATTCGCATTGTGCTGCATGGTCTTTCAGGACCCATCGAAGTAAAAGGCAAGCTTTTTCAAAGTGAGACTGATCATCCCATGCCTTCATTCGGTGGCTTGAAAGACGAACAAATTGCATCTCTGCTGACTTTCCTACGGGAGTCTTTTGGTAATGATGCCGCCGAGATCAACGCCGACTCAGTACGCAATGTGCGTCAGCTAACGCATGGACGCGTTGCTCCATGGACAGCGCTTGAGCTGAATTAACGTCCAAGTCTGACCAGGGCAACAACAAGGCGAGCATTCCCAGATTCTGTGATCTTGGTTCCGTGAAATTGCAAGTGATCAGTTGTTCTTAAATCTCGTAACCTTTTTTTATGAATCGGGTTGAAAATAAAACTCTGTTTACGCTGCTTCTTTGTAGAGATGCCAAAAAACCAGATGCGTTATCCGTTCTGGCCAATTTTAATGGCCTTGTTGTGCTCAAAGAGACCCTTTTCTCACCAAGACTCTGCATCCTTGGTTCGCCTGTATCGATGACACGTCTGAAGGCATGCATCCCTGATGTGCGGTGACTCGGGAGTGCACGATACTTTTAGGAAAGAAAGGGGCACGCTAAATTTTGTTTTTCACTTTCATTTTCATGGATGCATTCCTGTCGATCAGGTCGGCCAAAGATCGAGATCCAGTATCACACAAAAAAGGCGGCAAATAAATTTGCCGCCTTCTGGAATATTATTTTTAAAACTAATTTCTAGTAGCGATAGTGGTCTGGCTTGTAAGGGCCTTCAACAGAAACTCCGATGTAATCGGCCTGATTCTTACTCAGAGTGGTCAGGTTCACGCCTAGTTTGGATAAGTGCAGTCGTGCCACTTCCTCGTCAAGTGCCTTGGGCAAAACGTAAACGCTGGGCTCGTTGGTTTCCCGTTTTTCCCATAAATCAATCTGTGCCAGTGTTTGATTCGCAAAACTAGCTGACATGACGAATGACGGGTGCCCTGTGGCACAGCCAAGATTCACAAGACGGCCTTCTGCCAGCATGAAAATGGATCGACCATCTTTCATGAAATACTGATCAACTTGAGGTTTGACGGTGATCATTTTCACGTCTGGATGGTTGTTCAATTTATCGACCTGTATCTCATTATCAAAATGCCCAATGTTACAGACGATGGCTTGATCTTTCATGCTCAGCATATGGTCCAAGGTAATCACATCCTTGTTACCAGTCGTGGTCACATAAATGTCTGCTCGTCCCAATGTTTCTTCTACCGTGGTTACCTCGAAACCCTCCATCACAGCTTGGAGCGCATTGATGGGGTCAATTTCCGTGACAATCACTCGGGCACCAAATCCTCGCATCGATTGTGCACAGCCTTTACCGACATCACCATAACCAATGACACAGACTAACTTGCCGGCGACCATGACGTCTGTGGCTCGTTTGATTCCGTCGGCAAGAGATTCTCGGCAACCGTATAAATTGTCGAATTTGGATTTGGTAACAGAATCATTCACATTAACAGCTGGTATCAAAAGAGAGCCTTCTTGATGCATCTTCACCAAACGATGCACTCCTGTGGTTGTCTCTTCGGAAACACCTTTCCAATCCTTGACAACTGTATGCCACCTGAGCGGGTCCTCGGCATGGACTTTTTTCAGCAGATCCTTGATGACCTGTTCCTCGGCGCTTTCAGAAGGACTGTTGACCCAATCGCTGCCGTTTTCCAACTCGTAACCTTTGTGAATCAAAAGTGTGGCATCACCACCATCGTCCACGATCAATTGAGGGCCTTTGCCATCCGGATGAGTCAGTGCCTGGTAAGTACACCACCAGTATTCCTCGAGCGTCTCGCCTTTCCAGGCAAACACTGGGAAGCCCGCCTCAGCAATGGCTGCGGCGGCGTGGTCTTGAGTTGAGAAAATGTTACAACTAGCCCAACGGATGGAGGCTCCAAGATCAGAAAGTGTTTCTATCAATACAGCCGTTTGTATGGTCATGTGCAGCGATCCTGTGATACGCACATCCTTCAAAGGTTTGGAGGATGCGTATTTCTCACGGATAGCCATTAAGCCGGGCATTTCCTTCTCGGCAATGGTGATTTCTTTTCGACCCCATTCTGCTAGTGAAAGGTCGGCAACTTTGAAGTCTCCGGTTTTGGCTTGCTCTAATGTTTCGCTCATATTTTCAAGTTATTTCGTATTTTAAAAATGTTATCGATCAGGATTTCACTGCTCTTTTCAGGGCGGCAGCCTTGTCGGTGCGTTCCCAGGTGATGGTCTTTGTATCGTCTACTTTGCCAAAGTGGCCGTAGTTAGTAGTGGCAGAGAAGATAGGACGCAACAGTTTCAACTGTCTGACGATGTCGGCTGGCTTGAAGCTGAAGACTTTCTCAACGGCTTCTGTGATCTTGGCTTCACTGACGGTTCCTGTGCCGAAAGTATCCACTGCAACCGAAACAGGATCAGGATAGCCTATCGCGTAGGCAAACTGGACTTCACATCTTGTAGCCAGTCCAGCGGCGACAACGTTCTTGGCTACATAACGTCCCATGTAGGCAGCACTCCGATCGACCTTACTTGGATCCTTCCCGGAGAATGCCCCTCCGCCATGACGTCCCATACCACCGTATGTGTCGACAATGATTTTTCTACCTGTCAATCCCGCGTCACCTTGTGGCCCGCCCACGACAAACCGGCCGGTGGGGTTGATAAGATACTGGGTTTTCTTGTTCAGCAATTTTTTCGGCAGCACCTTTTGAATGACATTCTTTACAATGAAATCATGGATCTGTTTGTGGGTGACTCCGTCCGTGTGCTGTGTGCTTACCACAACGCTTGTTATTTCTACAGGCTTGCCGTTTTCGTATCGGACAGAGCACTGCGATTTGGCGTCAGGGCGCAGCCATTTAGCTTTGCCACTCTTCCGAATGCGTGTCAACTCACGCCCTACGCGGTGAGCGAACATCACAGGAGCAGGCATGAGCTCATCTGTCTCGTCACAGGCGTATCCAAACATCAATCCCTGGTCACCTGCGCCTTGTTCATCAGTAGCCTTTCCCTTGGCAGCTTTGGCGTCGACACCTTGTGCAATGTCGGTGCTTTGCGTCGTGAGATAATTGTTTATGAACACATGATCTGCATGGAAAACATCGTCGTCATTCACGTATCCTATACCTCGTATTGCCTCGCGAACGACCTCATTGTAGTCGAATTTAGCTTTGGTGGTTATTTCACCGCCTATGACGACCACATTACTTTTGACAAAGGTTTCACATGCGACTCGGCTTTTTTTGTCCTGTGCCAGGCAGGCGTCCAGTATAGCGTCCGATATGGTGTCGCAAACTTTATCAGGATGCCCTTCGCCGACGGATTCAGATGAAAAGATGTAGTTATTACTCATGATTAATGTGACTCGTTTGCATTACGTCTTAACACATATTGACGTATCTTGATAGGATGATATAATCTATTTTCTCGACGTCAATGGATTATTCTTGAATTTATGGCAGTTGAAATTTGAATGGACCCTCATTAAACATGGAGATAAAATGGCCGACATAGTCGCCTCACTAAGAGTGCTTGCAGATGCCACGCGCATACGCCTCGTTGCGTTACTGGCTCGAGATGAACTCTCTGTCAATGAAATGCAGGAGATCACTCATATGGGACAATCGCGCATCAGTACGCATTTAGGACTGCTGCAAAAGCATGGGTTGCTTTCATCACGTCGGGAAGGGAAGCGAGTGTTTTACAAATTGCTGGACCTGAAAAAGGGCACCGATAAATCTCTTCTCGATATCACACTTGAAGGAGCCAGAGGCTTGGAAGAGTTTGAATCCGATCGCATTAATTTGAAACGGATTCTCGAAAGACGAGAAGATCAGGCCAAGGTTTATTTTAATCAGGTGGCCGGGCGTTTTGACCGCAGTTATGGTCCTGGAAGGTCATGGCAAGCCTTTGGACATCTGCTCTTGAGGCTTATACCCAAGCTGGACATTGCAGATCTCGGTTCAGGTGAAGGACTACTTTCGGAATTACTTGCGATGAGTGCAAAATCGGTGATTGCCGTTGATAACTCTCAAAGCATGGTTGATTTTGGTGCACGCAAGGCCAAGGAAAATAAAATTCGTAACTTAGATTTCCGTCAGGGCGATATCATGCAGCCACCCATTGATGAACAGAGTGTCGATGTGGTTATTTTGAGTCAAGCCCTGCATCATGCTAAGGATCCAGCGGTGGCACTTAAATCCGCCTTCAGGATTCTACGACCGGGAGGAAATCTGATGATCTTGGATTTACTTCAACATGATTTCGAAGAAGCAAAGGCGTTGTATGGTGATGTCTGGATGGGTTTTGAAGAAAGCCTGCTTCAAAAATGGCTGGAGAAGGCGGGTTTTACGCAAATTGAAATAGAAGCTGTCGCCAAAGAGGCTGAGCCTCCTCATTTTCAAACCCTGCTGGCCACCGCTTTCAAGGAATGACGATTATTGTCCTTTTTGACTGAAAGTTCAGACTTAATAGTTAAAATTTTGTCGACTGCTCTTTACCTCTCGCCATAGCCCTCTGCAGAAAGGGTCGCATTCCATTCCAACAATGCTTTGTTAGTATCAATTTGATGGAAGAACCGAAGATGAAACCACTGTGCAGGCCTTGGGGAAACTCAAACTAAATCGATGGAATTAGTTTGATTAATTTCAGTTTTAATCTAACAAACATACATGCCCCGAGATAAAGAACCTTATTCGAAATTGGCTGTTCCGTTTCAATCTTTCAGAGAACAAGGTGCTTTCACATTGATCGAATTGCTGGTCGTGATAGCCATCATTGCCATTCTCGCAGGGATGCTTTTACCGGCACTTGGTAAAGCTAAAGAGAAAGGTCAACGTATTGCCTGCCTGAATAATTTGCGCCAAATAAATCTTTTCATGCAATTTTATACGGATGATAACAACGACACATTTCCACCTCACCGAAACAACGGGACATCATCCACTGCACAAAATCTGACCAATTGGTGGGGAACAACCATCATTCCTGAGGGCAATATGTCGAATCTTTTTCACTGCCTTTCCCTCAAACGAAGTCGGCAGGACAATAACGTGAAATGGGAATGGGCCTTTGATGCCCACAAAGTGGGCTATGGTTATAATGCGTTTTTTCTCGGTATTCATCCATACGGGGGCGGGTCTGTCACCATTAACGGTATCAAAGTAGAATCCAAACCGAACTTTAAACGCACTGCGGTTCGAAGTCCGTCCATGAATCTAGCAATCGGGGATACCATGCCCAAGCCGAATGGTTCGTGGAGTAGTAGTCTCTGGTGGCCTACGTCGGGCTTCGGTAATGGTGACGCACTTGAGGGCATCGATCCAAATCGGCATCAGGGAGGCGGAAATATTGGTTTCAACGACGGACATGCTGAGTTTCGTAAGGGAGATCAAATCAATCCACCTTCAGATCCTGCCCGCACAGGTAGTGATGTAAATTTGGAGTTTTGGGACCCACTTCAGCGCAAGCAGGGTTATTGATATTTGCCTATCAAGAGCCGCTGTTTGTTTTCTCCATACTTTTCCTTCTCTGAGGAATTCTACAAATGAACGAATATGTTTTTGAAACTTATTTGTTCACCTCACTGCACGTCTTGCCTGGATCGGGGGAGTGGGAAGATAGCCAAGATTGCCCCATACTTAGCAAGAGGATATGCCGAGAGTTCGAAGGCAAAAAAAAGAAGATAGCGTCCTTTTTTTGAATTTTCTTCACAAGAGTGGAATTTGCCATTTGCCAAGAGGGCTATGTTGCACGTATGTGTAACTCTTATGAACATTGCGGTCTTCTCAGAAAAGTCCTTTCAGCGGAAATGGAACAAGGTCCTAGCTACATCGAGTCTGTTTGATGAAGAGGTGGATGAAAGAGTTCGTTCCATCATGCACGCAGTAGCCAGTAAAGGGGATAAGGCAGTTTTGCATTTTACGGAACAATTTGATGGCGCCACATTGAAGGCGCGAGAATTAATTGTTTCTGAAACTGAATTCAAACATGCCTCACGACAAGTCGATTCTGCGACAAAAGCGGCAATAAAAGAGTCTTTTTCAAACATTCAGAATTTTGGGAAAATGTCCAAAAGAAGGGGCTGGAGTGGACGCAATTCGCATGGAGCTCGCGTCGGAGAGAAATATGATCCCTTCCGCAGAGTGGGACTTTATGTGCCTGGAGGCACGGCTCCATTAGCTTCGACAGCATTAATGACAGTAGGGCTTGCCAAAGTAGCAGGTTGCCGTGACGTTATTGTCTGTACTCCATGCAATCCAGAGGGTAAAGTAAATCCAGACTTATTGTTTGCATTAAAACACGCAGGAGCTTCCAAGGTTTTCAAAGTAGGTGGAGCACAGGCTGTAGCCGCAATGACATTCGGTACCAGAACCATTTCCAAAGCAGATAAAATTTTTGGTCCAGGAAATGCCTATGTCGTGGCAGCAAAAAGGTTTGCATTTGGTCATGTGTCCATTGATTTGCTTCCGGGTCCTAGTGAGGTGCTCATCATTGCAGACCAAACAGCTGATGCTTCCTACGTTGCTGCTGACATGCTAGCTCAAGCTGAACATGGCTCAGGTAAAGAGCGTGTCTGCTTTCTGACAACCTCAAAAAGATTGATCAGTCGAGTTCAGGCAGAGGTAAATAAGCAAGTCGGAAAGTTGACGCGTTCAGAATTCATAGGAAAAGCTTTGAGCAAAAATGCGTGGTTGATTCACGTCAGGGATTTGGATCAGGCTGTGGCATTGGCCAACGAGTTTGCACCTGAGCATTGTGAAATCATGACACACAATGCTCGTACGCTTTCGAAGGGAATTGTTACGGCAGGCGCCATTTTTCTTGGTAATGATTCACCAACTGCGCTCGGAGATTATGTGGCTGGCCCCAGTCACGTATTGCCTACTGGAGGAGCTGGGGCTTCTTTTCCAGGTTTGACAGTGGATCAATTCCAACGTCGCACGAGTATTGTTGAATATCAGAAGTCATCGCTTGAAAGGGCATTGCCCGCGGTGCGTGCCTTTGCGAAGATGGAAGGTTTGGACGGACATGGAAACTCAGCAGAAATACGTAAAAGTTGAGTGCTCAGTGATCTTTAAGCAATGATGCCATGGCTCGAAATTTAAAATCTAATCCTGATTGGATACGACCACTTGTTCATGAACTACACCCTTACACTCCCGGTGAACAACCGAAGGTGAAGGGATTGACCAAGCTCAACACCAACGAAAACCCTTACCCTCCCTCGCCAAGCGTGCTCAAGGCACTGAGGGGATCAGTGGATGAACGATTGCGATTATATCCAAACCCTACGGCGCAGCCTTTGCGTCAGCGTATCGCGAAACTTCACGATGTAGAGGGAAACCAGATTACGGTCGGAAATGGTTCGGATGAGCTTCTGGCATTGGCCACTCGTGCGTTTGTTGAGCCCTGGCAAGGAAAGCGGGCTGGACGCGTCAGGGAAAAGTCTCTCGTTCAATATTGGACCCCAAGTTATTCGCTCTATCCTGTGCTGACGGACATTCAAGGAGCCATACGACATGAGGTTCCTCTGAACCCTGATTTCAGTATGCCTTCTTTGCGGCAACTTAAAAAAGAACAACAATGGAATTTTGATGCTGCACTTACATTCGTGACAACTCCTAATGCGCCCACAGGCAGAGGGTATTCCACCCGGCAACTGCTCGCTCTGTGCCGAGCTCAAAATGGTATTGTCATTTTGGATGAGGCCTATGCCGATTTTGCTGAGGAAAACGCCATGGAACTTGCTTCCACCTTAAGTAATGTTCTGGTTTCACGGACCTTTTCAAAATCCTATTCCTTGTGTTTTCAGCGGGTAGGTTACTTTGTTGGGCATCCTGATTTAATTCACGCTATCGATTGCATTCGCGATAGTTATAATGTGAATGGAATGGGGCAAATAGCAGCCCTGCAAACCTTGAGGAGCCTGTCCTATTACCGTTCCAATTTTCAGCGTATCAAAAAATGCAGAAACCAGACAGCTCAAGAACTCGAAGGGCTCGGTTTCCATGTCCTGCCGAGTCAAGCCAACTTCCTTTTTGTTAAACCTCCTCTGGCTCCTGCCTGCGAATGGTTTAATGGATTGCGTCGTCAAAAAATACTGGTTCGCTGGTTTACAACAGGTCAATTCAATGATCGAATTCGCATTTCGATTGGATCTAATCAAGAGATGAAAAAATGCATGAGTGCCATTCGGCTGTTGAAAAATCGTTTTGATTCTTAGATGTATTCCAAAAGGTTCAAGATCGCCGTTGGATTACGCACGTGAGTTGCCGTGGTCAATACAAGGTTTTTCATGATTAGTCACTGGCTCTCCGTGAAAATACCTGCATCAAGATTTATTTCCATTTCAAAGAACTGGTTCAATTAGCTAATAATTTTTCATCAGGACGGAGTTTCAGCCAGTGGGTTTAATCTTCCATGAAATCAAGTCGAAAATTGAGGAACTCCTTTGATCAACCTTGCTTAGTCAAATAGAGGCAGATGGATCAGGTGTTTACGCGGTCAATCAGGTCTGTTTTTATTCATTTGACTGCGAGATTTCGATTACAGACTGACTGGGTGGTTAACGCGATAGATTTTCGATTTTATGAAGGATGCATCTCCAGGGTTTGTTCGTAAACAATTTTTGATACGAGGTAACCTGCATGGCAGCCGATTTGCTGCTGCCGTTTTTCTTCTGGTCAGGTCTTTGAATTTACGAGGATGGCTACGACCGTTTTCACGAGGCTATGAGATCCAACTCGAAGGGGATGAAGGGACTCTGAAAGCTTTTGAAAATCAATTGCTTTCGAGGTTGCAACAGGCTGACTACCGTTTTGAATTGGCCAGTATCAATCGAATCAATCCCAAAGGAGATATGTCTTTCAGACTTCGTGATGCTGAAAATAGACAATCCGGTGGCAGGTGGGTTTTGCCAGACAGGGGGCAATGCTCCGAATGTGTTGGGGAAATGCTCAACCCAGATAATCGCAGGTTCTTTTACCCTTACACCTTTTGTGCCGACTGCGGTCCCAGATATTCGATTGCACGTAAAGGACTGCTCAGAAGAGGAGATACATCACTCGGTAATTACCCGCTTTGCGAGCAATGCTTGTCGGAAGTTGGTAATTCAAGAGATCGACGTTTTTTGCATTTGGTGAATACATGCCCTATTTGTGGTCCATCAGTTGAACTTTGGGATCATTGTGGGATTGTCAAAGGTCGTCAGCGTGATGCCTTGATCCAATCTGCTGCAGTGATCGAAGAGGGGGGCGTATTGGCGGTCAAGGAAATCTCCGGTTTCTCTTTGGTAAGCCTGGCAACAGTCAACGAACCTGTCCGGCGTATACGCGCTTTGCTTGATTCCGCACATCAGCCGATTCCATGCATCCTACATTCCGTTGATGCGATAGATGCCTTTGTTTTAGCGGGCGCCAAGGAGCGCGATTGGTTGATGCAATCCAGTGCGCCGCTGCTGAGGATCAAAAAACGAAATAATGTATCGAGTCTGTCAGGTCAGATCGCACCCTTTGGGGCGCACTTTGACATCGGTCTTCCTGGCTCGGGTATTCTCCACCTTCTGATGAACTTACTTCATCTTCCTCTTGCCGTTATTTCCGGCGCTGAGCGACGACTGCCCTATGCCTGCACCGAGGGGGAGGCATTGCAAGCATTCGAGGGACATGTTGATTCCATGTTGGTATCGGATTTGCCCATATTGAGAACGATACCTGATAGTCTGGTTCAGCGATTAGGGGGTCAAATGCAGATTTTGCGTCATGGTAAAGGGATCGTTCCTCTGGAACTTAAGATGGAGGAAAGTAAAAAGGAACTCATTGCATTGGGTGGTAAGCACTTAACATCCTTGGGGCTGAGTGTTGAAGAGCGTTCCTTTTTGCTTGGACCCATAGGGCCTTTGGGGCAGGGCACCAGTCTCGATTTCTTTTTTGACAACCTGAATGATTCCAAAGCCCTGTTCGACCATGGTCCGCAACAGCTTCAGGCAGACATGGATTCTCAGGCATTGACAGCCCAATATGCTCTATCTACCGGAACAAAAGTGCAGCAAATTGAACACGATCTTGCTCACGCCATGGTAGGTCTCCCATGCGATTTTGAAATATCGCATGTGATGGCGTTGTGTTTCGACGAGGGAATTGGGCGTGGTAAGCAGGACGAGTTAAGTGGAGGGGAATGTCTATGGCTTGAAGGTAACGAATGGCAGCGCATCATTCAATTTGAATCCTTCTGCTTGCCTGGCGGAGATTCCTCAATCGATGACAATCGAGCTTGTTTATTTGGTATGCTCCACGAGACATTTGGGAAAAAGATGTGGGACGAACTGCCTTTGAAGTTAAGAGCTCAATTGAACCTTCAGGAAATTGAGCAATGGAATCAGGTTTTTGATCGGAAACTTCAATGTCGGCAGACTCGTAGTGTTACTCAATGGTGGTTTGGTCTGGCCGCTTTGTTGCTGGGAACTCATCGCAATCGATATCAGGGACATACTTTTTCTGAGCTAGAGGCAGTGATGGATCGGGAAATGGATTTAAGGCGTGGGGTCAAACCTTATGCACATCCCATCAATCAGGCAGGGGAAACCAAACAAATGAGCATTTTGGGTTGGAAACCCATGCTTCAAGGAATTGTGACAGACATGCAGCAAGGTAGGCATGCGCAGTACATCCTGAGACGCGTCTTCTGCACCTTTTCACAATGGATACTCAAAATCGCCGCAACCCTTCATCCACAATGCATCATACTCAGTGGGTCAGCATTTGAAAATCGCATTTGGACTGAGCACCTGATGGGGACACTCACACAGCACGGATTCAGAACACAGCTGCCCGATCAAATCCCGTTGAATGACAATGGTCTTGCCATTGGGCAGTTACGTGCCGCCTCACGAGGAATGAATGCACAACCAACAGAGATGCCTTCCATCACAGACGCATTGACTAAAATAAGCGAGTCATCGGTTTCGTAAATGGAGCGAGACGGCTTGACTTCGTGACGGCTCAAATGAGTCAAAACATCACGCATTTTTTCACAGCCGTCAGGATGGTTATGTCGGCATGGTAAAGAAAGTCCCCTCTTTTGATTATCCATCACTCGATGGCATGCATTGAAATGAGCTTATGGGAAGATCATAGAAGCGAGTCTTCCTGTGCAACCTTGATTATGAAAATACCACGCTTATATATCCATATTTTCATTATGTTTGCGAACAGTGCACCTATGATAATCAGAACCACTAGAAGTAATCTGAGGTTTAGTCACTTTGAGCGGTATGATTCCTAGGCTTCAGCCAACAACAAAAGTAAATCACTTTGGGGTCACCTGTATATGTGAGAATGTTTCCTTTCACTGGATGAATACCCGGGTTAATGTCGACCGTATACACTGAAACAACTTACAGCATAGCTGGTTTATTTGAATAATGACTTAAACTACTGTTTCATCCACCGGAAGGTGCCTATCGTGCTTGATACTAATATCTGCAGCCCAATGGTAAATAAGTCCCGTAAAAAATGGCTCAATCCGTGTCGTGATTCTGTATTATTGAACAATATAGAGTAAGGAATTTAAGACAACTTTCTGTGATGCAATGTTTTAAAAAGATCAATATGGCCAGCTTGTCGCAGTTGTTGATGGTTGGATTGATGTTCTGGACTCAGGCGCTCGCCGATAAAGTGCCAGCAAAAGACCAGTTCGCCTCAGGTAAGGCAGAGCATTGGTGGGCATTTCGCCCATTGAGCGTTAATCCTCCTCCCGAGATGAATCAAGCAGGGCAGATAAGTCCTCACCCGATTGATCGATGGGTTTTCAGCCACCTGCATGAAAGGGGACTTCAACCCAACCCGCAGGCAGATCCTCGTGTACTGCTGCGCCGAGCTTCATTTGATATTCAAGGTATTCCTCCAAGCTATGAAAGTGTGCAGGGATTCATGGATGATGCCTCACCAGCGAAGTGGTCCAATGTTGTATCAGGGCTGCTGGAGAGCGAGCGCTATGGTGAACGTTGGGGAAGATATTGGCTGGATCTGGCGCGTTACGCTGAAAGCTCTGGCTTCGAGCATGATTATGATCGCCCGAGTGCGTATCACTACCGTGATTTTGTGATAAAATCCCTTAATGCAGACATGCCTTATGATCAATTTGTACGTTGGCAATTAGCTGGGGATGAGTATGAGCCGAACAACCCACTGGCCATGATGGCGACGGGGTTTTTGGGCGCTGGTGTGTTTCCTACACAAATTACAGCCAATGAAGTTGAGCGCGTCCGTTATGATGCCATGGACGATATGCTTTCCACAGCAGGCTCTGCTATGCTGGGGCTCACTGTCGGATGTGCGCGATGTCATGATCATAAAGCCGATCCCATCTCCAGTATGGAATATTATCGGCTGTTATCGACATTCACATCTACCGTGAGAAGTGAAATTGAAATCGACCTCGAACCTGAAAAATATCAGGAGGCTCTGCAGCAATTTGAAAAAGAACATGCTCCATATCTCGAAGCCTTTCATAATTACGAAAAGAGAGTCATTCCTGTAAAATTTGAAAATTGGTTAAAGAAAGATTCTTTGGATGCCTTCCATCCTATTTGGGAACAAATTGATTTTCAAACGCTACATTCCAAAGCTGGGGCTTCATTCAGGAAATTGGAGGACGGCTCATACATAGTAGAGGGTAAAAGTGGTGATTCGGATGTCTACACTATGACGACGACCCTCTCAAAAAAAGGGGTTCTAGCTTTGAGGGTCGAAGCATTGGCTGATTCAAGTCTCAAACAAAACGGGCCTGGACGAGCGGATAATGGTAATTTCGGTCTCAGCAGGATTCGAGTATTTATTACCAGAAAGGGGGAAACAGAGAGCGAAGAGATTCCCTTGATCCGTCCACGTGCTACTTTTCAACAAAACGACAAGAATCTCTCTGTGGCCGCAGCTCTTGATGAAAATCCAAATTCTGGATGGGCTGTGGATCCTCAATTCGGTAATAATCATGCAGCTGTTTTTGAGTTCAATGAACCTTTGACCCCTTTTGTTGGTGGTAAGCTGGAATTACACCTTGAGTTTTCCGTGAATAAGCGACACAGCATTGGTCGTCCGCGGATCTCTCTTTCGAGCGATCGGAATGCCGGGCTTCGTGAGATAACGCTTCCATCCACAGTCGCTACCTTGTTGCGGGGCATGAAGAAGTCATCAAGGGTGAAACGAGCTATCATCCCGGAAGATCGCCACTTACTCATGGAGTGGTGGAAAACTACTGATGCCGGGTGGCAAACTGTCCAAGGGAAGCTTCAAGAACATTTGCTGCAAAAACCTGAGCCAGACCGCACAAAAGTTCTGGTTTGTGCGGAAGGATTTCCTGCTGTCCGAATGCATTCTCAAGGTGCTGATTTTTTTGAAAAAACATACTTTCTCAAACGAGGGAGTACGAACTCCAAGGGAAAAGTGGTGAATCAAGGATTTATCAAAGCCTTGCATCCCGATGGTGACAGTGGCAATCCATGGAAGCACGACCCGCCTCAAGGAGTAAAGTATTCAGGCAAAAGACGGGCTCTGGCTGAATGGATGACTGACGTAGAAAACGGTGCGGGTCGTTTACTTGCAAGAGTGATTGTCAACAGACTTTGGCAACATCATTTTGGAACAGGGCTCGTTTCGACTCCAAATGATTTCGGAGGCTTTGGGAATCAACCGGCACATCCTGAGCTCCTTGATTGGCTTGCGGTCAAATTGATCGAAAATCAATGGCGTCTGAAACCTCTGCATCAACTCATCATGACCAGCGCGACCTATCAGCAAACGTCGCATCGACCAACCAGAAACTCATCCGTTGAAGAGCAGGCAGGATTCGATCATGCCCCTTTTTTTCCTGCACATCGCAGATTAGAAGCCGAAGCGATTCGCGATTCCCTTTTGACCGTTTCCGGGCGACTGGACAAAAGCATGTTTGGTCAAGGATCGCTAGATCCAGCAAGTTTGAGGCGTAGTATTTATCTCACAGTCAAGAGAAGCAGGCTCATCACAGCAATGCAGTCTTTTGATGCTCCCGAACCTCTTGTCAGTCAGGGCACACGTCCTACCACCACGGTGGCCCCGCAGGCTCTGCTTCTCATGAATAGTCCATTTGTGAGAAACTGGGCCAAAGCTTTTGCGGAACGCATACGGAATGAAGCTGGTGATTCAATGATGCATTCCGTGGATAAAGCTTATGAAATAGCGCTTAATCGCAAGCCTGGTAGATTGGAGTTAGCTGAGGGTGCAGCATTCATTGCAGCCCAAACAGAGAGACATCGCTCCTCTGGCTCAAAAAACCATGAGATTCTGGCGCTCACGGATTTTGCTCAAGTTGTCATGAATCTCAATGAATTCATTTATGTGGAATGACTCTCTCTCTATGAACCGACGCGAAATGTTCAGAAAATCCGGAGCTGGTGCTGGGCTTCTTGGTCTGGCTGGCTTACTTGAGGATGGAGGTTTGGTCACGCCCTCCTTGATCGCTGATGGACCAGATCCATTGGCCCCGCGAGTTCCTCAACTTCCGGTGAAGGCCAAATCGGTGATCTGGTTATTTGTCAACGGTGGGCCAAGTCAGGTTGATACCTGGGATTACAAGCCCGAACTCGCAAAACGTGATGGCATGGAATTGAATGGTTTTGACAACAAGACTGGATTTTTTACCAACGCCGTGGGCCCCTTGATGAAATCCCCTTTTAGCTGGAAACAGCATGGTCAAAGCGGGACATGGGTCAGTGAAATATTCCCTCATCTGGCAGAGCATACAGATAAAATGGCATTCGTTCATTCGTGCCACACTGAATCAAATAACCATAGCCCTGCCTTATTCATGATCAACACGGGTTCCACTCGAATGGGTTGGCCTTGTGTTGGATCATGGTTGACTTACGGTCTGGGGAGTGAAAGCCGTAATCTACCCTCATTTGTGGTAATGAGTGATCCACTCGATCGTGGGCTTCCTAAGGGACATGCGAGCAATTGGGGGGCTGGATTTTTACCAAGCGTTCACCAAGGTACATGGCTTCGTCCTAAAGGGAATCCCATTGATAATTTAAAACCACCTCTAGAATTAAACCCAGATAACCAACGTGCACAGCTTGATTTGCTGGCAAAACTGAATCGTTCACAAAATGTGCGCTCTGCGGCTGAGGCAGAGCTGAATGCACGTATTGAAAGCTATGAGCTAGCCTTTCGCATGCAGTCGGCGGCACCTGAGGCCTTTAATGTCGAGAGTGAACCAGATCATATCAAAAAACTTTATGGGCTGGATCAAGATCATTGTAAGCATTTTGCAGGTCAGTGCATGATGGCTCGCCGTATGGTTGAGCGCGGCGTAAGGTGCGTTCAAATTTATTCCGGCGGTATGGAGAATCAACGAAGTTGGGATGGTCATCAGGACATAGCGGGCAATCATCAAGGATTTGCCAGGGAAACCGATCAGCCCATAGCTGGTCTATTGTCGGACCTTGAACAGAGAGGGGTTCTGGATGAAACACTGGTTATTTGGGGTGGGGAATTTGGCAGGTTACCTGTTTCTCAAAAAGGCAATAAGCCGGGCCGAGATCATAATCCCCATGCGTTTACTTATTGGTTTGCAGGTGGCGGTGTCAAAGGGGGGGTCCATCATGGTTCAACGGATGAAATTGGATTTAAGGCGGTTGATGACCGAGTGAGTGTCAATGATCTTCATGCCACTATCTTGCGATTAATGGGTTTTGATCACGAAAAATTAACGTATTTCATGAATGGTCGCGATTTCAGATTGACTGATGTTGCGGGGGAAGTTGTTCAATCAATCATTGCATAATCAAAATCCACTGCATCACGATCGTGATCAGTTTTTTTTACTGGCTTTATTTGGGGAAGGCAGTTGGCCAAAATACTCAGTAATGTATGGCGGATGCTATTAAAAATAAATCTCAGCATCAGGATTTGGTACATTCATCTTTCTGGGTTTTTGGGATTTCTCTGTTTCTCATAGGATTATGGGGATTTCCAAATATCTGGTATACACAAGTGGATCCAAGTCGGGAGCGATTCTGGTTTTCATCAAAAGGTGAAGTCACTGGTTACGATTTCGTGGATCATCCTATTGGTGACGCTATGGAACGCCGTCTCGTGGCTGATGAAACATTCAATGGCCAGTTTCTGGATGCCTCCGACAATGCCATCCTGGCTTTCATAGCCAAACGGCACAGTGAATCAATCAACGAAATAGGCCTTTTTGTTCACACTCCTGATCGATGCTGGACTGAGGGAGGCTGGAAGATCCAGCCTATCCAGCCAGACTACGTGGAGGTGGAGATTCAAGGCGACAAGATAGGGTTTGAGCGCCGGCTGTTTATTGCAGGATCACGTTTTGAACTTGTTTATTTTACTGGCATGGTCGGAGGGCAAACCTTGCCCTATCGATTGGATCACAATCTTTCAGTTGCCATGAAATACCAGTTTGAAAAAGAACGGGAGAACACGACGGGTACGTCAAATCGCATGGTTGATTCGAAACTCTGGGGAAGGGTATGGGATAGTTTCAAGAGTAGACGTCCCTTGCTGGGGCCCAAGCAATTCATCCGGGTTTCTACCACCGTTCAAGCCGGGCAATTGGAAAAAGGGGATGATCGGCTGAAAGATTTTTTGAGGCAATGGCTTGTTCCTGACGATTACGTGCAAGAGATTGAAGCCTGGGAAAATGCGAAAACATCAGAAG
>Ga0233439_10003247_pt1 | contig 17192 bp, 15 predicted proteins | sample SI_123_September_6_FD_182713 | JGI IMG/M metagenome (GOLD analysis project Ga0233439, IMG submission 182713) | Seawater microbial communities from Saanich Inlet, British Columbia, Canada - SI_123_September2016_100_MG | ecosystem: Environmental > Aquatic > Marine > Inlet | place: Canada: British... | reverse complement strand
GCCGGAAATATTTCGCGTCCCGCCCGAACCGGCTCCGACTTTATCCAAAGCCGTGTGCATGGCGGACAGCACAACTTCGTTCTGCCCCATACCCAAATAGTCGTTGGAGCACCAGACGGTTACTTCTTCGCACCTGCCATCTATATGACGGGTCGCTTTTGGGAAGTTGCCGGCATGACGTTCCAGCTCTGCAAAGACGCGATACCGGCCCTCGCCACGGAGTTCGGCCAATCGATCCGCAAACAATTTCTTATAGTCCACAGTTAATCCCCTTTAGCGTCCGACCCTGCGCCCCTAATTCGGCAGCGATCAGGTTCAGTATTGATAAAACGCATTACAGAACTATTAACCAATGCATTTTGCCCCCAGGGCCGGCGAATTCAAGACTATTCTTGATCCACAGACAATTTGTCGCAGAAAAGTTATTTCCCAGCAAAGTCATTTTATAGCGGTTGTTGCGTAGTGGTTGTAGCCTAGCAGTTGTCGGGGCCGTCTTCATTGGCTAATAAGATCGTCCCACGGATTTATATATCATTGTCGCACCATATTGGGAGTTTAGGGACATGAGCACGGACACCAGCACGGCCAAGAGCACGGATAAGGCCAAGAGCCAAACAGACTATCTTGCAACCGGGTCGTTTGCCTGGGAGGATCCGTTTCTGCTGAACGATCAATTGACGGAAGACGAAAGCATGGTGCGCGATTCCATCCGCGCCTATTGCGATGACAAGCTGATGCCCCGGATTATTGAGGCCACGCGCACGGAAACCTTCCACCGCGAAATCATGACAGAGATGGGCGAGATGGGCATGCTGGGGGCCACCATCGACGGCTATGGCTGTGCCGGCCTGTCCTATGTCTGCTATGGCCTGATCGCGCGCGAGACAGAGCGTGTGGACAGCGGCTATCGCTCCGCTGCTTCCGTACAGTCATCTTTGGTGATGCACCCGATCTATGCCTATGGTTCGGAAGAACAACGGCAAAAATTCCTGCCCAAGCTGGCCACGGGCGAACATGTGGGCTGTTTCGGATTGACGGAGCCTGACCACGGCTCTGATCCCGGTTCCATGGTGACGAAGGCGAAAAAGGTCGACGGCGGCTGGGTCCTGAATGGTGCCAAGATGTGGATCACCAATTCCCCCATCGCCGATGTGGCCGTGATCTGGGCCAAGGACGACAACGGCGATATTCGCGGCTATCTGGTGGAGCGCGGCATGAAAGGCTTCTCCACCCCGAAGATCGAGGGCAAGTTAAGCCTGAAAGCCTCGATCACGGGCGGTATCGTCCTCGAAGATGTTTTCGTGCCGGATGAGAATTACCTGCCCGAGGCCAAGGGCCTGTCGGGTCCTTTTGGTTGTTTGAACCGAGCTCGCTATGGCATCGCCTGGGGCGTTATGGGTGCGGCTGAATTCTGCTGGGAAGGGGCGCGGCAATATACCCTGGACCGGAAACAATTCCGCCGTCCACTGGCGGCTACGCAATTGGTGCAGAAAAAGCTGGCCGATATGCAGACGGAAATTTCCCTCGGCCTGCAAGCCTGCCTCCGCGTGGGTCGCCTGATCGATGAACACCGCGCGGCGCCAGAGATGATTTCCATCATCAAACGCAATTGCTGCGGCAAGGCGCTGGATATTGCCCGGACCGCCCGTGACATGCATGGTGCCAACGGCATATCGGACGAATATCATGTGATGCGCCACATGGTGAACCTGGAAACCGTGAACACCTATGAGGGTACCCACGATGTGCACGCCCTGATCCTGGGTCGTGCCATGACCGGGCTGCAGGCGTTCGCATAGAAAATCCTTTGGGGAGTTAGGTGACATGACGGAGATTGATCGCGGCGGCTATTCGGTTGAGGATTTTGAGCGGCAGTTTAACCCCCGCCAGGCGGTGCCTGACCATCAGCCCAAAATCGATTCCCGTGTCATCGCCTCAGCCGAGGCGCGTTGCCGTATCGAAGGCGTCTATGATCTGCGTTATGGCCCCGGACCGTTAGAGGTATTGGACGTCTATCCGGCAGAGGCCGAAAATGCGCCGGTACAGTTCTATATCCACGGCGGTTATTGGCGGGCCCAGGATAAATCCGACGTCAGCTTTCTGGCCGAACCATTCACAGCCGCCGGGGCCTGTGTGGTGATTATCAATTATGACCTATGCCCCAACGCCAGCCTGCCCGAGATCATGGCCGAAACCGTCCGCGCCCTGATCTGGACCAGGGAAAACATCGCCGAATGGGGCGGTGATCCGGAGCAGATTTTTATCTCCGGCAATTCCGCCGGCGCGCACCTGGGCGCCATGCTGTTGGCCCGCGACTGGGCCGCCGATGGCCAGCCGGACGACATCATCAAGGGCGCGGCATTGTTGACCGGCGTCTATGACCCCACCCCGGTCATGGGCATCACAGTCAACGACGCCGTTCGCCTGACCCCGGATATGATCGGGGCCGTCTCCCCCATGCTCAACCTACCCCGGCGCGACCTCCCCCTCCTCGTCCCCGTAGGCGGGGCCGAGACCACGGAATGGATCAAACAAACCCGCGCCTATGTGGATCTATGCCAGGCCAACGGCATCAACGCCCAATTCATGGATGTCCCCGGTGCCGACCATTTCGATATGACAGCCGCCATGGGCGATGAAGCAGGCCCCGTGCTGCCCGCCATTTTGCAGCAGATGGGCCTGTGATCTGCACCGCCTCGAGCAATTTAGTGATGGTCAACGTAATTCGTCACCGTAATTCTAGGTTCACAAAAGGTGAATTTCCGGATTAACGGCGAACAAATACCCGCACCTCCATTGACTCACCCAAATGGGTTATATATGTTTCGTGGCATGTGGGGGATAGCATTGCTGCCAAAGGTAGTATTGGCGTGTTCCGACACTGTTGAGGACACTGGCCGTACGTATCACGTCAGCAATTGTGAGGATCAATAATTTCTGACCAATCTTCAAGGGCTTGCCGCTCTCGCCATGGTTAGTGCCTCAAACTCCATCAAAGGCAGCATCGTTTGTGATCAGATCAACTAGGTGCGCACTAGATTCGATAACATATAAATTCGGGAATTAGCATGAAAATCAGAAAACTATTATGGACTGCTGTGCTAGGTGCCTTCTTTCAAGTGGGCGGCGTGCAGGCCGCGTTGCTTGACCTGGCGGGACTTAATTCGCTCAAGACCCATCTTGGCGAAAGCAATATCACTGTCACACAGATCTATGCGAGAGCGAATGATGATGGGGGAATCGCGACCTGGCACGAAAAAGTCGACAATAAAGGTCGGACATTCACTTTATTAGAGATTCTTGTTGCTGGTCCAGCTTTTGGATCTTCTGGGACGTTTAGCGGCCCAATGATTATCGGCGGTTACAATCCTTCAGACTGGGATAGCGTTGGTGGTTATAATTTTGTCGAAGATCCCCTGGACCGGAGCGCATTCCTGTTCAATCTCACCCTATCAATTTTTCAGGATCAGAAAAAAACTGCTGAAGGGCAATACGAAACTCTTAACGAAGCGATTTATGGGCCTACCTTTGGCGGCGGGCCCGACTTGTTTGTAGATAATGATTTTTTTGGTACTTTATCTCCTTACAGTTATGGTGCCGACAGCGCCCAAATCGGCGCATTAGGTCCAAATATTCTGGGCGAAACGGGCGTCTGGAATATTACTGTGAACCAGATGGAAACCTATTCCATCATCACGCCTCCGCCATCAGTCGTCCCTCTCCCATCCTCAGCAATCCTCTTCGGCACTGCCCTGCTAGGCTTGGGTGCTATGCGTAGGCGTAGGCGTAAACTGAAGGCAGCGGTCTGATGGCCCATTGCGCCCCAACCACGAAATTTCAGTCCCAAATACGCGCGGGCGCGGATGCCTGGCTTACAAACCTGGAAAGCCGCCTGGACCGGAGCCTGAAGGCGGGCAAGCGCGGGCCGAAAACACAGGGCGAAAACACAGGGCGAAAAAGAAAAATATACCGTCATCGAAATAAGGAAAGACCGCGCTACATTTTGGTGGGATCGGACATGGGGGTGACGGCGTGGATGCGGTGCATGGTGATGCCGCCGGCCTCCAGGGCGTTATAAGTTCGGGCCCAATATTCCACTTCCCACATAACCCATTCCTGCAGTTCCCGCAGCACGGGTTCTTTTGGCACGGTTTTACCAAAACGCAGAATACCGTTCAAAAGCATGGCCTTGTAGGCTTTCGTCTCGTCCTTGGCGACACGGACATCGAAACCCACTTTGCTTAAACCTTCACGGAGTTCATCCAACTCAAACAGTCGCGGGCTGGTACGATGCAAGGCACCCCATTCGGCCCGTTCTTCCTGCCCCTTGCCTGGAACCGAGAGGAATTCCGTCATCAATAAATGGCTGCTGGGCTTGAGAAGGTCGCACAAAGTTTTGAAAATACGCTCCCGATCGGAAATTTGATAAAGCCCCTCGCGGATCACAATTGCGTCGCGTTTATGCTCCTTGACCTCATGATCATCCAGTTCCAATTTCCGGATTACCGCCTTCTTGGCGAGGCCGGCTTTGGCAGACAGGCGAACGGCCTCTTCCATAAGAAGTTCGTCCATCTCAAGTCCATCTACCCAGGCACCGGTTTCCTTGGCGATGGTACGCGCCGCCGAGCCCAGACGCGCACTAGCATCCAGGACTGTCATCTGTTCATTGAGTCCGATGGGATTAACGAGGTCGCGGGCCCGCTCCTGAGACGCGGGACCGTCGAAACCTTCGCCAAAGAGACGTTGGATCGCCGCGATCCGTTGCGGCGTCCATTCCGCGATACCGCTCGGGGACGGTAGTTCCTCAACCTCAACTTTTTCGACCTTGCCGGCCCGCGCGTTACCCTTGGCTGCGGCGGCTTCCACTTCATCGCCATTCCACCACGCCTTAAAGCGGCCCGATATACCGCTGGCAGCCAAATTATTTAGAGTTTGCGCCATCTCCGCACCATCAACGCCGGTTACCACCGGATCCGACGGCCATTGCACCGCTTGAGGTGCCCCGGCTCCAACCAGCGACCAAAACCCCGATGCTGGGATTGGCAAAGCGGATCCCCGCACCCGCGTCCGTCAAGCGCATCACCTCCGCTTCTACACGACCGGGAATACTGTCTAATTCCAATTCAAAAACTGCGCCCTTTTCCATACCGCAATCGGGCACCAACAAGGCACCAGATATTGAAACATCGCGGAGATTGCAGTTCAGGGTTTCTCCACCAAGAAAGACCCTTACCTCAGCATTCACATCGGCGCGGGCAAAATCGCGCAGGGCCTCAAAGCCGCTGTCCTGAGAACCAGTGACAATATTCTTGGCTACTGTGAGCAGGCGCCGCAAAGGCGTAACCATGTTTTCCGTCCTATCCGTTGGCCGGCTATACAGAGCCTGGACCTGGAGATCAGAATTCTACGGTCAATTTTTTAGTAAATGGTTAACAACGAGATCCCGCAGAGGCGGCACCATCTGCCCTTGGAACTTGCCAATCCGGAGGTCCAGATGAATTCAGGATTAATGGGACCAGAGCGCTTCCGAGATATTGTGAACCATTTGACCGCCGACCAAGGCCCCGTGGGTGGGCGCACGCTGGGCGGTGCGGTATTATAAAATCAGCATGAACAGGCCGATGACGCCTGACCAACACAACACGCCAAGCAGTAACCAAACCAGAACTGCCATGCGTGGTGATAGGGGATCATTCGTGTGGTCTCGGACGTCGCGGAAGCCTTGCCGTTCTACGAACGCGTCGCGATCACCCATGCCCCAGCCCTCGAATCATTTCGTCTTACAAATTAATTATGGCTAATAGAATCCCATTTGCAAGTTTTTACCCAAGAACATCAACAATGACCGGTTACAATGGCCGGTCAATGGTATGACGAATTCTCCTTCTGTTCGCTTTGCTCAATTCTTAAATATATGCAACACTAAGGCGCGCTGTTGAGGACTGTTGTTTTTTGCCATTCCACTTTAGTCGTTGAGTGAATGGTTATGAATGACAGGGGCGAGATCCGTAGATGGTGTAAGAAGACCGATATCCGATGAATTCATCCAGCGAATTGCCACCCAATACTGCCCCAGACGGCACCCATGACAGCCGCTTGTCACCAGAACAATTGGCTGAAGAATGGGTTGGCCGCTGCATTGACTTACTGCGCCCGATGGATTGGACGGGGCGCATGGATGCCCTCATGCAGCTGCACGATCAATTGCGGGATGACTTCACAGATTTCGAAGTTTTTTGCGATGTTTTTCCCAAATTCGTCGAACAAACCATCGAGCAGTTGGGCGCCGCGGACGTGGAAGATTTGAGCCAGGCGCATATCTATGCCAATTCAGCAGATATAGACCATCGCACGGCAGCCGGCGATTGGCTGGCCATCAACGAACGTTCGAATTAGCACTGTTCCGTTTAGCACGAGATCGATTAATGCTGGCCTGAGGGCCAAAGGACGACCCGAACGGTTTGCAGCAAAATGACAATATCAAGAAACAAGCTGCGATTTTTCACATAGTAGAGATCATAGGCCAGTCTTTCCCGGGCGTCCTCGACGGAGGCACCATAGGGATAATTGATTTGCGCCCAACCGGTAATACCAGGCCTGACCCTATGACGCTCCTTATAGTGAGGGATATGCTGGGACAGTGAATTAACAAAAAAGGGCCGCTCGGGACGCGGACCTATAATACTCATGTCGCCCCGCAAAACATTGAAAATTTGCGGTATTTCATCAATCCGGGTTTGCCGTATGAAATACCCCATACCAGTAATCCGATCATCATCCACCTCAGCCCATCGCGGCCCAACGCCGCTGGTATCAACCACGGTCATACTGCGAAATTTCAGCAAGGTAAAAACATCGCCATGCCGCCCCGTTCGCTCCTGCCGGTAAAACGCACCACCCTTGCTGTCCAGCTTTATCAATAGCGCAATGATGCCAATGATTGGTGCGGCAAAAATAACAATGGCCGAGCTGACCAGGATATCGAGGCTGCGCTGAACTATATTCACAACAATGCCTTCGCGGAACCCGTCAGAGAATATGAACCATTTGGGATCCAGACGCGCCAGGTCGATGCGACCCATTTCACGTTCAACAAAACTCAAGTATTCGGTCACCCGGATGCCCCGCAATTTGCAATCCAGCAAGGCGTCGGTGGGTAACAACGCATCGTCATCAAGAGCGATAACCAACTCATCCGCCTCGAACTGGACAAGAACTGCCGACATCGCGGCCGGATCGGTTTCAAGTGGGATGATGGGCACCGAATTTGGTCCCCGACCGGTTTCGAACGCACGATCGGTGATATCAATGTCGGGGTCCATCACGGCACCAATTTCAAAACCTAATGCCTGATCACCAATCATCGAACTTTGCAATGTATTGGCCAGTTCGCGAGAGCCGATCATGACAATCCGCTGTCTGAGCACACCCAAATCAGAGACGTAAAGAAATAGTAATCTGGTACACAACAAAGCCGCCACGCCCAGCATGATCGCCGTGGGCAGATAGTAATATTGATCGGGTGGATATTTTTCCGCCGGAATGACGCCCAAATATGCCTTGATCATCAAATATGTGACGATTGCGACGATGGCCAGGCCAATACAGAACCGCACCATCATGACCTGAATGTTGGGAATTATGGTACGGTTATATAATCCGAGGGACAGGAAAATAACCACGCAAATCAAGGCGATGGCCACGGCAAACCAGGATAACCCGGCAATGCCGCCGGCCTGTGCACTGGCGACTGCGCTGGTTTGCGTGGCCAACAACACATGCGCCAACAGCAACAGCATAGCGCTTTCAATCAGTACCAAAAGAAGGGACGCACGCGAAATATAGTGCCGGAAAATGCGGATCCGTGGATAGATCATGCCTGTCTACCGGGCCTTCCTGCAGGCAAGCACGCTATCCAAATCAAACATCTCAATGCTCCATACCGGCCTTTGAACACCCAATGAGAACCATGTGTTCGGATACTTAAGAATATTGCAATTAATACAATCACTTAGATCGTGCAAGCAATTCCAATTGATCGAAAATTGCCCTAACCAATTGATTGGCGATCTCTGGCAGAATTCTCGCAGACGCATCTACAGCAGTTACGCAGAATAGGGCGTTAGCGACGTCGATGGAATAGTTGATTGGGTAAAACCATTGCAGCATAAGCGATTGGCGGGAAACCGATAGACAACTGCAATAGCCCCGGCGCAGGTCAACAGAAAGTGTAAAGCGTTGCGATACGGTTTCATACAGGTTCGTTTCCGCTAATTCTCGTTTACCAATTGATTATTATTTTTTGATAATAATACCTCGCAAGCGGACGACATTCCTGTGAGGGGACGTGAATAAGACATTAGCATCAGCTCTTGAGCCACAAATGGATCGACCATCGCGGGTCTTGATCGTTGATTTTTGTGACCGGGAAAACGCGCAGATGGGTAACCTTTTGCGCGAAGGTTTTGGCGTGGATGGAGAGTTTGCCTGGACCAATGCCGGTGAAGATGCCCTAATCGACCTGGCAATCCACGACTATGACTTTGCGATTTTTCTCGACCTGGGCACCGGTGAGAATGGCCTCAATACGATCCGTGAAGCCCTGACGGTCAATGCAAGGGTGCCTTTTATTCTGGTTACCTCCGCGACATCGCATGCGATAGAGGCCGATATCATCGTCGACGGCATGGCGGATTGTATCGCACTTGATGAGTTGACGCCGGCGCTCATGCGACGAATGGTTCGCTACAGCCAAACCCGCAAGCGAACGGAAGGTACGCTGCGGGAAAGTAATGATGAGTTGATACGGGGCATCCTGCAACAACGCGAAGCCAAGGAACAGGCCCAGGCGCAAAGCCAGGCGAATAAGCGGATAGCCGATGAACTGGCCCAGGCCAAGCAACAGTTGGAAGTTGCTCTGCAATCGGCACAGGACAGCGAAGTGCGTTTTCGGCGTCTGTCCGAGCACAGCCCCATAGGCATCTGGCATCTTGGCCCGGATGGCCGGACGATTTATCTCAATTCCACGGCCACCGATATTTTGGAAGTGGACGAACAGGCCGACACAACAAATATCAATCTTGAAGACCTGGTCGTACCTGCCGAACTCTCCCGCCTGGAAGCCCCGCAACAGGCCTGGCGTAGGGGCGCGCCACGAGAAGTGGAATGCCGGATCATTGGCCCTGTAAGTGGTATCGAAAAGCATCTGTTTATCGCCGGCTCGCCTTTTTCTCCCCACGACAAGCAGGATGGCAGCGTGCTGTTGAGCCTCATGGATATATCCGAGCGTAAAAAGTCGGATGCCATCATCCAGCACCTCGCCCATCATGACAGTTTGACCGGGTTGCCCAATCGGTCCCTTTTTCAGGATCGTCTGGATCAGGCCAGTGCCATGACCCTAAGAACCAAAAAGCAAACCGCTTTGCTGTTCCTTGATCTGGACAATTTTAAGGACGTCAATGACACCTTGGGCCACCCCATAGGCGATCAATTATTGCGCCAGGTCGCGGCAAGACTGCAAACATGCGTTCGCCAGTCAGACACCGTAGCGCGCCTGGGGGGAGATGAATTCGCAATCGTTTATTCCAACCTTGAAGATAGTGGCCTGGTCCAGCCCATGGCCCAGCGGATCATCAATTTAATCTCAGAACCTTTTTTGATTGACGGAGAGCGGATCCGAACCTCCGCCTCTATTGGCGTCGCCCTTGTTCCCGATGATACGGATAGGACTGATCGGTTAATCAAGTTCGCCGATATGGCGCTCTATCACGCGAAATCCATGGGGCGGAATTGCTTTCAATACTTTAATGCCGGCATGGACGAAGAAATGCGCCGGCGCAAGGCGATGGAAGAAGATCTACGGCAGGCGATTGATCAAAACGCGTTTTCCCTGGCATATCAACCTCAACTACATCTTGAGGATGGGGCCGTATTCGGGGCCGAAGCCTTGCTGCGTTGGCAACATCCGACCCGGGGCAATATCCCGCCTTTTGAATTCATTCCCCTGGCGGAAAGCAACGGCATGATCCGCGAGATCGGTCATTGGGTTTTACGGACCGCCTGTGCCCAGGCCCGCAGTTGGATGGATGCCGGCCATCCAGCGATACAGGTATCTGTCAATCTGTCGGCTGTGGAATTCATGAGCGATGATCTGTTGGAGAAGGTCAAGGCGGTCTTGCTGGAAACGCGCCTCCCCCCCCAACATCTGGAATTGGAGATCACGGAAAGTGCCGTGATGACCGATATGGACAAGGCTATCAAGACGATGGCCGCGATACGTCAAATCGGCGTAAGTCTGGCCATTGATGATTTCGGTACCGGCTTTTCATCGCTCTCTTATTTGAAGAAATTCCCCGTCCAGGTCTTAAAGATCGACCGATCATTTGTTCAGGATATTTTGACCAACCCCGAAGATGCCGCCATCGCATCCGCCATCGTCAACCTGGGCCAAAGCCTTGGACTGAACGTGGTGGCCGAGGGCGTGGAGGAAGCCGAACAGGCGGATTGTTTGCGCAATATGGGCTGCCGCAGCGCGCAAGGCTATTATTTCGGACGCCCGGTCCCGGCCGTCGAATTTTATGCCATGAATGCTGCCGGGTAATTCCCCCGCTTAATATCCACAGTTCAATCCCTCGACTAAATCCCACGACTAAATCCCATGACTAAATCTCGGCGCCATTTACGAATGAAGGGTTGCTCCGGCAAAACCACGTTGCGATGATGGATCGTTCCCTTAAATTTCCCGGTCGTAGGCAGACACGTGATAACAGTCATCTTTTCATTGGATTATGAAATTCATGGCAACGGTGAAGGCGACCCGCTTGAATTGATGGTGGCGCCGACGGATCGGTTGATCTCGCAGCTGAACAAATTCGGCGCAAAATTATCGATCTTTGCCGAAGCGGCTGAAATCGCGAAATTCAAAACCTACAAAGACGATACCGGCCTCGACCGCTTTCACTATGACAAAATCGTCCAGCAACTCCACAGTGCATACGGCGCGGGGCACGAGGTCGAATTGCATATTCATCCCTCTTACGACCATGCCGAAAGCCGCCAGCGGGGCTGGATGCAGGATTGGTCGGAATACGACCTCGCAGCATTATCCGCCCAACGCACCAGGGATATGATTGCAGGATCGAAACACTTCCTGGAACAATTAATGGCCGCCGCGCATCCTGGCTATCGCGCCTCGGTCTTTCGGGCCTGCAATCTGTCGGTCATGCCATCGGGCAATATCGCCGATGCCCTGATCGCATGCGGCATGCGGGCGGACAGTTCAGTGTTCAAGTATGGCCAAAGCCATGGCCTGGTAAATTTTGACTATACTGACGCCGAGAGCGAAACCCTGCCCTGGCCGGCGGACCAAAAGAATTTCTGTCACCGCGACGCGACCAGCCCCCTGACGGAATTTCCCATCTACGCCGAACATCGTTGGATCACGGCCTTTCTAAGCCTCAACAGATTATTCCGTCTCTATCAATCCTACCGGCACCAGCTTGCCGCCCCAGCGCATAAAACCAACGGCGATCGCCTGTCGGGCCAATCTATCGCGGCAAAACTCAAACAATTACTATTGCAAAAACACGCCTGGAAAGCAGACTTCAACCAAGCCTCCGCCCGCCAACTCATCGCCGCCTTGGAACGGGCCCATGGAAAATACGGCAACCACGAAACCCCTGTCCCCTTCGTCCTGATCGGCCACCCAAAACTTTTCAATTCCCACAACCAACGGCAATTGGAGCACCTGCTGCACTTTATCCAGCGCCATCCGGATAAATATCGTTTTGGCGGCTACGGCGATTTTCTTAAAAACGGTTGATTTTACGGACGTTATGAACTTCTGGATCGAATGCCCCGAAACAATTAGATGTCGTTCCCGGTCCTGTTCCTGATCGCTGGGCTATTTTCCACCGTCTAGAATATTGCACCGAATACGGCTCATTTTTCTTGGCTGTATCGATTTCCTCGCCGAACGCTATTTCGAAGTGTTCATTGACAACGTTGAAGGTTTTTTCGGATATCAATATCTAACTTGGTGTCGCCATATGTTTCAAGAGCCGCCAAGCGTTCGAGTTCGTTGTTGGGAAAGGGATGAGACATCTACTCAACAATATTCAGATTGGCCGACAAAATTAGCACCGCGACTTATACCAAGGTGCGGTAATAAAGTGAATATCGCAGTCCGGCAATCACCGTTATGATCATCCAAATCATTTTGCATTTGCGTTTCTTAGTCTGGCGAAAACGGGAAATAGCCTATGGCAGATACCATGCGCGCGATGGTGCTCGAAGCACCCGGCCTGCCCTTGCAGATGAGAGAGGTCAAGCGTCCCGCCCCCGGATCCAATGAGGTTCTTATCAAAATTACAGCCTGCGCGGTTTGCCGCACCGATCTGCATGTGGTTGATGGGGATTTGACGGAGGCGAAATTGCCATTGATCCCCGGACATGAAGTGATCGGATATATTGATCAAACCGGTTCCGCCGTCACCAATATGAAGATGCATGATCGCGTCGGCGTGCCATGGCTTGGCAGAACCTGCGGCAATTGCCGGTATTGCCGCGATGGGGCTGAAAACCTTTGCGACCGCGCACAATTCACTGGCTATTCCTTGGACGGTGGCTTTGCCGAATTCATGGTCGCGGACGAAGCCTATGCATTTCCTGTCCCCGACGCCTATGGTGACGTAGAAGCCGCGCCCTTGATGTGCGCTGGCTTGATCGGCTTTCGCGCCTACAACATGGTGCGCCACGCCCGCCGCATCGGGCTATACGGCTTTGGTGCCGCTGCCCACATTATCGCACAACTTGCCTGCCATGAAGGCAGGGAGGTTCTGGCCTTTACCAAGTCAGGCGATACAAAGGGGCAAGCCTTTGCCCGTGCGCTTGGCGCTGTCTGGGCGGGCAGCAGTGAGCAAAAACCGCCCCACGAATTGGACGCTGCGATCATCTTTGCGCCCGCCGGGACGCTGTTGCCAACGGCACTTGCTGCGGTATGCAAAGGCGGCACGGTGATTTGCGCCGGGATACATATGACCGACATTCCTTCGTTTCCGTACGAAATCCTGTGGGGGGAACGAACCATCCGCTCGGTCGCCAATCTTACGCGGCAAGACGCTATCGCCTTCCTTGATGTAGCACCACAGGTCCCCATTAGGACGACAACCCACATCTATTCTTTGGCCGAGGCAAACCGGGCCCTCGATGACCTGCGCACGGGCAAATTCGATGGCGCGGCTGTCCTGAACATGGATTGGGATTGACCCGGCAACCCTGCAGTTTTCCTGGAATAAAAAGAGGAGGTGGCGGGCGTCGTCTGGAGCAAACTCGGCTCCCAGTTTCCCCCGTCGGGTGCAATAGGTGATGGAATTCCATATTCTCCCCTCCCTTCAGGACATCAGCCTGGACAGCCTTGAAGTGTTGCAGCATCTTGACCGACGTAAGTTTCGACAGGATGCCGGAGGGATATATGACGCTTTTTAACGACATCGCCCTTGCGGCACGCATAGCGGTGCGGGACATGCGTGGTGGCGCGCGTAGTTTGTGGTTATTGGTGGCGGGGATCTTCGTCGGGGCTGCGGCTGTGGCACTGCTGGGAACAACGTCGCAAAGCCTCGTCGATGGCGCACGCCGGGGCGCGCTGGAATCGATAGGTGGCGATTTGAGCCTGCGCTTGTTTCATCGTCCCCCCAGCGACGCCGAACTTGCCATTATCCGCCGTGAAGGCGACGTCAGCATTTCCACCGAACTACGCCCCATGGCCCGCGCGGTCAGAAATGGTCGAGCACAAGGCGTGCCGTTGCTGGTTGAGCTCAAAGGCGTGGACCAGCAGTACCCACTTTACGGCGCTGTCGAAACTCTACCCACGTCCAACCTTTATCAAACCCTGGATCAACACGCAGGCCTGTATGGTGCGGTCGCAGATCCGGCGTTGTTCGACGCCTTGGACCTGAAACCGGGAGACAGCTTTCAAATTGGCCGTGCCCGGTATCAATTACGTGGCACACTTGTTGTTGAACCGGATCGCGCTTTTCGTGCCTTTACCTTGGGCCCGCGTATCATGGTATTGAGCGAAAGCTTTCCCGCTACCGGCGTTACCGACTACGGAGCGGAGGTTTATTATTATACCCGTGTGAAGTTACCACCAAAATCCGCTGGACGGGTTGATGCCAGGGCGGCCTTGGCGCGTATTGATCAATTCTCTCCGCAATCGGGTTGGCGCATGGTCAATGCCCATGACGGCGTGCCAGGGGTGGAGCGTACCTTGGCCATGGCGAATGTGTTGCTGCTGTTTATCGGCCTGGGCGTAATGCTGGTAGGGGGAAGCGGCATTTCCGGGGCGGTTCGTGCGCACGTGGCGAAGAAGATGATGATCATTGCGATCTTGAAATCCATAGGATCACCGCGCCGCGTCATCACCATGGCCATCGGGCTCGAAGTCCTGGCAGCAGCCTCTATTGGTGCCGTTTCAGGGGTTGGTCTGGGTGCGTTTGGTCCCGCCATAATCACCTCCGTGTTGGCGGATCAATTGCCCTTCGCGTTAGAAACTACCCCCGGTATAAAACCAATGTTGGCGGCGGGGCTGTTCGGCATTTTGGTGGCAGCCCTGTTTGCCTGGTGGCCGTTAATGGGGGTGCACGATATGAACCCCCGGATACTGCTGCGCAAACCGATCACGCATCCACCGGGGAAGCCGGGTGTAAAGGTTTGGCTCGGCGCAGGCATAATCTTGTTGGCGCTTGTCATGCTGGTGTTTTGGGTTTCGCCCATGCCCGTGTTGACCGTAGGGTTCCTGATCGGTGCATTGGCATTGGCGGCATTTTATTATGCCCTAGGCCTTGGCCTGTCGCGCTTGGCCAAGGCTTTGGCCAAAGGCAAAGGTGCCAACTTGCGTCTGGCCCTTGGCAACTTGCATCGGGCGGGGGCGCCGACCGGTCCCGTGGTGATGGCGTTAGGCCTGACCCTCACATTATTGGTGGCGTTGGACGCCATCGGCGGTGCTGCCAACCGCCACGTACAAAAGACCCTGCCACACAGCGCACCGGACCTGGTTGCATTTTCGATCAAGCCCGACATGGCGACACGGCTTGGCGTGGAACTGGCGGCGTCCGGGATCGTAGAGCGCCAGCGCATCATGCCCTTTCTGCACGCCCGCGTGCAGGCCATCAACGGCGTCGCAGTGCGCGACCTCAGAATTCCAAGATCCCTAAATTGGGTTATCCGCGGCGATCGCGGGGTGTCGTTCGCGGCAAAACTTCCCGACGCTGTGCGGTGGGGTGATCGTCAATCAGAAGGTCCCGGTTATTCAATGGACGCGGAGGTGGCTAAAAATCTGGGCCTTGCTCTGGGCGATACGATCACCCTGAATGTTGGCGGGCAAGTCCGCACCGGTTTGATTTTGAATTTTCATAACGTGGATTGGACGGGGTTGGATCTGGACTTTCCCATCATCGCCACGCCGGCCACGTTCACGGGTATTCCCTATACCCTTGCTGCGTCCTTGAAAGCGAAAAGCGGCGAGGAGGCAACACTGGAGGCATTCGTCAAAAACCGCTTTCCAGACATGCCCTTGATCCGCGTGGTGGACGTACTGCGTTCGCTGGCCACTGCTTTGGATGCTATCGTGGCGGGATTGAAAGCGGCCGCGGTGATGTGCGGGATGGCGGCCTTGGTGGTGCTCGCGGGCAGTGTGCTTCAGGGGCTTGGAGAACGCACCAACGAAACCGTATTGTGCAAAGTGCTTGGCGCGAGCCGGCGGCAGTTGCTCGGCCAGTTGGCGATGGAGTTTTTATACCTGGGCACACTGGTGGCTCTGACCGCGGTGCCGTTGGGACTAAGCGTCGCCTACGGTGTCACGAGCGCGGCTGGCCTTGGTAGTGTGAGCGTATCGGGAACCGGTAGCATCGCGCTGGCCGTGGTGGCGATTTTCGTAACGCTGGTTGTTGGTTTATTGACGACATTGAGTACTTATTCCGCAGCCCCCGCGAATTTCCTGCGCAACCGCCAGCCTTGAACGTCATCTGCCAGTTATCCATGTCTGGTCGAACGCGGGATATTCTAAAAGGTATTCTGTCCATGAAAAGTTGCCGCCTTCAAGGCCGGACATATTGGCCAAAACAGCGTTAAGGCTCAAGGAAGACGGTGTCTTGCCCGCTCGCTGCGAGACGGCTGTCCCCTTCGTCCTGATCGGCCACCCAAAACTTTTTAATTCCCACAACCAGCGCCAATTGGAGCACCTGCTGCACTTTATTCAGCGCCATCCGGATAAATATCGTTTTGGCGGCTACGGCGACTTTCTTGAAAACGGGTGATTTTATGGACTTTACGATCCGCTGGATCGAATGCCCGGAACAATTAAAGGCCGTTCCCGGTCGTATGGAAATTGCACGTCGTTAGTGAGTCTGACCACCAATGCAATTGTCAGCATTCAGTTTTTTTACTCATAACCCCAAACCGACCCTACTTCACTTCGGCTTGACAATGGGGCGTTTCAACTGATTGGATATTTAATGTCTGTTCTTTGCACGTTGACTTTGGATCAACGCAACCCAAGGGATGACCAAAGCGCCTAAGGGGGGGTGCCGTGGCAAACAAAATTACTGGACAGAAAAATCAAAGTAGGATTGCGCGGCATTGGGGCAAGGCTACGGTTGTTGCGACGTTACTGGTCGCTTTCCTCGGTTGGTATGACGTTGTCCGCAATAAAGGGGACCTTTTTCTCTGCGACGTGGCAGCACTTGCCGGCCAGAAGGAAGCGGTAAATTTCTGCCGAAAGGCGGAAGCCCCGCCAGACGAAACTAATCTGCTGGCACTCTTAGAATACCTTAAAGGTCGGGAAGACCAACTCAGCCCCGAGCGCCTTGCGCAATTGCGCGAACTTGAATCCCATTTCGAACAGCGTGCATTCACAGTGTTGATGAAATCGGCGGGCCTCAAAGAGACCCAGGCTGACGCTCAAACCAAGCGCAACACGCGCGAAGCACTGCGTGAGACAATTGAAGAAGGCGACGCCGACGAACGCCGCGCGCTGGCCATGATTGCAGAAGATGACCTCGACGGCGGCTTGCAGCTTTTGTCTGATTTAGCCTTTGCCGCGGCGGTCGAAAATGTGGCGCAATGGCGGCGCATAGGACGCTTGGCCTACCCGGTTGACACGGCGCGAGCACTGAACGCGTACGAAAAAATCGTCC
>Ga0233439_10003246_pt1 | contig 17194 bp, 25 predicted proteins | sample SI_123_September_6_FD_182713 | JGI IMG/M metagenome (GOLD analysis project Ga0233439, IMG submission 182713) | Seawater microbial communities from Saanich Inlet, British Columbia, Canada - SI_123_September2016_100_MG | ecosystem: Environmental > Aquatic > Marine > Inlet | place: Canada: British... | reverse complement strand
CCCTGTGGATGATGTCATCCCTTCCATGCCAACGGAAATGCCATAGGCTTGGACCGTGGCAAGAATAACGGTGCCATAACGGGTGTATTGATTGATTTTTTTCTGTCCCTGCTCACCTTCTTTCTTCAATGCTTCCAATTTCGGGGAAACACTGGACATCAGCTGCATGATAATGGCCGCAGAGATGTAGGGCATAATGGACAAGGCAAAGATGGTCATACGTTCCAGCGCACCGCCGGCAAACATATTGAACATGCCAAGAATACCGCCTGCTTGTTGGCGGAAAATATCAGCAATAACCTGAGAATCGATTCCTGGAAGCGGAATGTAGGTGCCAAGGCGGTAAACGATAAGAACCCCAAGGGTGAACCAGATACGCTTCTTCAGTTCGGTGGCCTTGGAAAAAGCACCAAAATTGATATTGGCTGCTAACTGCTCGGCGGCAGATGCCACACTCTTTCTCCTGGTTCCAGCCATCCGGGCTACACCCGTTGACTACGCCTAACAAGCCCTCAATCGAGCCACAATATATGAAGCCGGCTACTCGGCCTTTTCCGGACCGGCATCTTTACCGGCATCTTTTGTGGGGGCCGCTGCAGGCTGTTTAGCCTTGTCTTTTTTGCCCTTGGTTTTCCGTCGTTCGGTCTTGGCAGATTTATCTGCTTTGGGCTGAAGAATGGTGATGGTTCCACCCGCAGTTTCAACACCAGCGATGGCTGATTTTGTCGCCCCGGCAACTTCCAGCGTTACCTTTACCGTCAGCACGCCATTTCCAAGGACACGAACGCCATCACGCAAATGCGTAATAATACCTGCATCTTTCAGGCCTTTTTCAGTGACAGGCTTCGATGCATCAATTTTTTTGGCATCAATTGCTGTTTGAAGTGTATCAAGACCAATTTCAGAAAAGCGCTTGCCCGTATAGTTATGAAAACCACGTTTTGGCAAACGCCTGTGGATTGGCATCTGGCCACCTTCAAACCCCTTGATGGCTACACCGGACCTTGACTTCTGTCCTTTGACACCACGACTGGCGGTTTTACCCGTGCCTGAACCAATGCCACGGCCAACGCGCTTGCGCGCTTTGGTGGCACCATGTTTATCGCTGATTTCATTCAGTCTCATCACTTTAAACCTCTGATACGGTCGGACAAAGCCGACTACTTGCTTTCTTCTTCCACCCTGACGAGGTGCGAAACTTTATCGATCATCCCCCGCACGGAAGGTGTGTCTTCCAGCTCGCGGGTGCGATTTATCTTATTCAAACCCAGCCCAATAAGGGTTGCCAACTGGTCCTTGGGACGCCTGATAGCACTTTTAATTTGGGTTACGCGAAGTGTATCAGCCATCAACCGATTCCTCTGCCTGAGCTTCTTTTGCCCCGGCCTTAACTGGTTTGGTGCCAAACAATTCGCTGACCTTCTTTGAACGCCGCGCTGCGACCGAACGCGGTGCACTTAATTTCTGCAGGGCATCGAACGTTGCCTTGATCATGTTGTACGGATTTGAAGATCCGATGGATTTCGTGACAATGTCATGAATGCCAACGGTTTCAAAAACGGCGCGCATTGGACCACCAGCAATAATGCCGGTACCCGCAGGTGCTGCACGCAGAACAACCTTGCCTGCGCCAAAACGACCTTCCACATCATGGTGAAGTGTCCGTCCATCACGAATGGGCACTCTGATCATTTTACGCTTGGCTTGTTCGGTGGCTTTGCGAATTGCTTCTGGCACTTCACGGGCCTTACCTGCGCCATAACCGACACGGCCTTTGGTGTCGCCTACGACGACGATGGCGGCAAAACCAAACCGTCGTCCACCCTTGACCACCTTGGCCACGCGGTTGATCCCGACGAGCTTATCAACCAGTTCGTTTTCCTGGTCTGCTTGTCTGCCTTGCCCTTGTCTACCTGGTCTGCGTGCCATGTTGGCCCCTTTAGAATTTCAATCCACCTTCACGCGCGGCATCTGCCAACGCTTTCACCCGACCGTGGAACAAATAGCCCCCACGGTCGAATACAACTTCTTCGACGCCACCGGCTTTGGCCCTGGCGGCGACAAGCTTACCTACTTCAATCGCGGCTGCGCGATCGGCGCCGGTTTTCAGCTTGCCCTTAAGTTCTTTATCCAAGCTCGATGCTGCAGCGACAGTGATGCCCTTTACGTCATCGATCACCTGCACATAAATGTGCTTTGACGAACGGAACACCGACAAGCGGGGGCGCGTAGAGCGACGACGGAGCGCAGTGCGCGTCCGGTCCCGGCGGCGGTTATAGAGGTCTTTACTGGTTAACATAATATCCGTTCCTTACTTCTTCTTGCCTTCCTTGCGGAAGATATATTCACCCTCATAACGCACACCCTTGCCTTTGTATGGCTCTGGTGGCCTGAAACCCCTTATTTCTGCGGCAATTTGACCAACCTTTTGGCGATCTGCACCGGAAATAGTGATTGCAGTGGGCCGTTCACATTTGATTTGAATGCCTTCAGGAATTGGATATTCAACATCGTGTGAATACCCAAGCTGTAAAATCAGTTTTTTACCCTGCACTTGCGCACGATAGCCAACGCCTTCAATTTCCAAATTCTTTGAAAATCCTTCTGAAACGCCAAGGACGACATTGCTAACCAGGGTGCGGCTCATGCCCCACATGGTCCGTGCCCGAGTGGAATCATCACGGGGTTGGACCTTGATTTCATCCCCATTCATTTCTGCCAGAACTTCGTCAACGAGCACGATCTTGAGCTCGCCAAGTTTGCCCTTGGCTGAAAGCTCCTGACCAGAGACGTTTACCGTTACGCCATTTGGTACAGGAATCGGGTTTTTACCGATGCGCGACATTATTCACTCCTTCAAAACTTTCCAGACCAGATCTAAAAGACCTGGCAGAGAACTTCGCCACCAACATTGGCTTCACGAGCCTCAATATCTGACATCACGCCACGGGGCGTCGACAAGACCGCAATTCCAAGCCCATTAAAGGGCCGAGGCAGATCTTTAATCTTTGAATAGACACGACGGCCGGGTGTGGAAACCCGCTTAATGGTCCGAATTACGCCGGCACCTTCATGGTATTTCAATTCAATCTTTATCTCTGAAATGCCAGGTGACACTTCATGACGTTCGTAACTCCGGATGTAGCCTTCCTTTTGCAGGACTTCAAGAACATTGGCACGCAGGCTTGAAGCCGGCGTGGTTGTGCTTGAAAGCTTCCGGCCCTGTGCGTTCCGGATCCGTGTTAACATATCCCCCAAGGGGTCGCTCATGGACATATTTTAGCCCTCCTTCCCCTACCAGCTCGACTTAACCATGCCGGGAATTTGGCCACTTGATGCCAATTCACGCAGCGAGATGCGGCCAAGTTTGAATTTAGAGTAAACACCACGAGGGCGCCCAGTCATCTGACACCGGGTCCGAACACGAACCGGGCTTGAATTGCGAGGCAATTCAGCAAGTTTAAGCCGGGCTGCGAAGCGTTCTTCCATCGGCAAGGATCCATCCTTGGCAATGGCCTTCAGCTTCGCCCGACGATTGGCAAATTTAGCCACCAACCGTTCCCGACTTTTGTTTTTTTGAACCGCACTACTTTTAGCCATTAAAACGTCTCCTTAATTTCCGTTATTTTTCGAACGGAAAGTCAAAACCTTCAAGAAGCACCCTAGCTTCTTCATCGGTTCTGGCCGTGGTGACAATGCTGATATCCATTCCGCGCACGGCATCAATGTCGTCATAATTAATTTCTGGAAAAACAATTTGTTCCTTCAGTCCAAGCGAATAATTGCCCAATCCATCAAAGCTTTTTCCCGGCACCCCACGAAAATCACGAACACGTGGCATGGCAATGTTTACAAGCCGATCCATGAATTCATACATGCGGGTGCGCCTGAGCGTAACCTTGCAACCAATCGGCATGCCTTCACGTAGCTTGAAGTTAGCGACAGACCTTCTGGCCCGCGCAATAAACGGTTTTTGGCCGGAAATGATGGATAGCTCGTTGATGGCGGCATTCATCTTCTTTGAATCCGCTGCCGCTTCGCCAACGCCCATATTCACGACTATTTTTGCAAGGCGCGGCACTTCCATGACGCTCTTGTAACCGAATTTTTCGATCAAAGCCGCCCTGGCAACAGAATTGTACTGTTCCTTTAACCGTGGAACGTAATTTTCACTGGCGTCTGCCATCTTCTCTTCCTCAATACCCGACGTCTTTAGACATCAATTACGTCGCTAGTCGTCAATTACTTCTCCGGACCGCTTGGCCACTCGAACCTTGCGTCCACCGTCAAGAACCTTAAACGTCACCCTGGTGGGCTTGTTGTCTTTGGGATCCAATACGGCAACATTTGAAATATGCAAGCTTGCTTCCTGTTCCTTGATTCCAGGTGCTTCGGTTTGTCCACCCCGGGAATGGCGCTTGACCATATTGACGCCCTGGACCAAGACACGACCATCAGATGGCAGGACCTTAAGCACTTCGCCTTGTTTGCCCTTGTCTTTGCCGGTCAACACCATGACGGTGTCGCCCTTTTTGATCTTCTTGATCTTTGCTGTGTTTTTAGCTTTTTGCATATCTCTCATCCATCCCAGCCGCTACAGAACTTCTGGAGCCAGGGAAATAATTTTCATGTAACCCTTGGCCCGCAATTCACGGGTTACGGGGCCAAAAATACGCGTTCCAATGGGTTCGCCCTGACCATCAATCAACACCGCAGCGTTGCGATCAAAGCGAATGATGCTGCCATCCTTGCGCCGGATTTCGCTCGCTGTGCGCACGATCACCGCCTTCTGGACGTCGCCCTTTTTCACACGGCCACGGGGAATGGCTTCTTTAATGGACACGACAATAACGTCGCCCACTCCCGCAATCATGCGCTTGGAGCCACCAAGCACCTTGATGCACTGGACCCGTCGCGCGCCTGAATTATCGGCAACTTCAAGGTTAGTCTGCATCTGGATCATCGTTATAAACCCTTCACTTTAAACCGGCGCCTTAGGCGTCCCCGGTAATAACTTCCCAACATTTACGCTTTGAAACCGGGCGGCATTCTTGAATGCGCACCTTGTCTCCGATCTTGTGGCTATTGCCTTCATCATGAGCCGCAACCTTCTTGGAGCGCCGCACAACTTTCTTGACCAACGGGTGGATATACTGGCGATCAACCTGCACGACCACTGTTTTATCTCCCTTATCGGAGACCACCGTTCCTTGCATTACGCGCTTCGGCATTTCAGGTCCTCAATCTTGCCCTGCGCCTAAGCGCTTTGGGCAACCTTCTGGTTCAAAATAGTCTGAATGCGTGCAATTGTGCGACGCACATAGCGCACTCGCGCTGTATTTTCGAGCTGGCCACTGGCACTCTGGAAACGCAAATTAAAGGCTTCCTTCTTCAGCGTGACCAATTCGGTCTTGAGTTCATCGAGAGATTTTGCCCGAAGATCATCTGACTTCATGATTATTCTCCCAGACCGATACGGCTAACAAATTTGGTCCGAATAGGTAATTTTGCTGCGGCCAATTCAAATGCATGCTTGGCGACATCCATGGGGACACCATCAATTTCAAACATAATGCGCCCGGGGTGAACACGGCACGCCCAATATTCAGGAGCACCTTTACCCTTACCTTGGCGAACTTCTGCAGGCTTTTGGCTGACCGGAAGATCAGGAAAGACAAGCACCCAGACACGACCGGCACGCTTCATATGACGTGTCATTGCACGCCGTGCGGCTTCGATCTGGCGGGCCGTCAGTCTTTCTGGCTCCAGGGCCTTCAATCCAAAAGAACCAAAACTCAGGCTGGTGCCACCTTTGGCATTGCCATGAATTCTGCCCTTATGGGCCTTGCGATATTTAGTACGTTTTGGCTGTAACATTGCTCTTTATCCTCGGCCCTGCGCCCCTGCAGGAGCTGGTGTACCTGGCGCACCCGCGCCTGCACGACCAACCTGCTGTTCCATAATTTTCTTATCAAGCGCCATTGGATCATGTTCCATGATCTCACCCTTGAAAATCCAAACCTTAATCCCGCAAATGCCGTACGTTGTTGCTGCCCTTGCAACGCCATAATCAATATCGGCACGCAGTGTGTGCAATGGCACACGGCCTTCACGATACCATTCGGTCCGCGCAATTTCTGCACCGCCCAAACGACCAGCGCAATTAATACGAATGCCTTGAGCACCCAAACGCATGGCTGATTGAACCGAACGCTTCATGGCGCGACGGAAAGCAATTCGGCGTTCCAACTGCTGAGCAATATTCTCGGCGACCAACTGGGCATCAATTTCAGGCTTACGGATTTCGACGATATTTACGTGCACATCTGCATCGGTCATCTTTGTGATTGCCGTACGCAGGCGCTCAATATCGGAACCCTTTTTACCAATGACAACACCGGGACGTGCTGTATGAATTGTGATCCGTGCCTTTTTTGCAGGGCGCTCAATAACTACCTTGCCGATGCCGGCCGAAGCCAGTTCCTTCAAAAGGTACTTACGGATATTGATATCTTCGAGCAGAAGATCGGCATAGCCATCATCCATATACCACCGCGAATCCCAGGTGCGGTTGATACCAAGACGGAACCCAATTGGATTAACCTTATGACCCATTACGCCTTCTCCTCACGTTCACGCACCACGACCGTAATTTTTGCAAAAGGCTTCAACAGAGAACCCGCACGGCCTCGGGCACGTGCCCTAAATCGTTTCATTACCAACGCCTTGCCAACGGTCGCTTCAGATACATAAAGCCGGTCCGCATCAAGGTCGTGGTTGTTTTCTGCATTGGCGATCGCCGATTGCAGCACTTTTTTCACATCATTAGAAATACGTCTGGTTGAAAACGTAAGGTCGGCCAATGCCTGGCCAACGGCCTTGCCCCGGATTAAGCCTGCAACCAACCCCAATTTCTGGGGGCTGACGCGGATCATGTTGCCATGCGCCATGGCTTCATTTTCCTGAGCGCGGCGCTTGTTTGCTTTCTTTCCCATGGTCCTAATCCCTCTTCACTTTCTTATCGGCCGTATGGCCGTAATAAGAACGCGTAGGCGAAAACTCACCGAACTTGTGTCCGATCATATCCTCGGTTGCGAGTACCGGGATGAATTTCCTACCGTTGTAGACCCCGAAAGTCAGGCCCACAAACTGCGGCAGAACGGTTGAACGGCGCGACCAGATTTTAATGATCTGCTTGCTGCCTGATTCCCGTGCGGCATCTGCTTTCTTAAGAAGATAACCATCCACAAAGGGACCTTTCCAGACTGAACGTGACATAGCCTTGCTACCCTCTACCTTTTGCTCTTCGAACGGTGACGACTGCGAATAATAAGCCTGTTTGATGAGGCCTTCTTATTTCGCGTCCGCGCACCCTTAGTCGGCTTACCCCAAGGTGTAACGGGATGACGCCCACCTGAAGTACGGCCTTCGCCACCACCATGGGGGTGATCAATCGGGTTCATGGCAACACCACGAACCGTTGGGCGACGGCCCAACCACCGCTTGCGCCCGGCCTTACCGAGATTAATATTTTTCTGATCCGCATTGGATACGGCACCAATTGTTGCGATGCACTGTTCAGGAACGGCCCGAACTTCACCAGAACCAAGCCGCAACTGGGCATAACCGGAATCTTTACCGATCAGCTGGACATAGGTGCCAGCAGAACGGGCGATCTGTCCGCCGCGACCGGGCTTCATTTCAACATTGTGAACAATGGTGCCCACTGGAATGTTTTTCAGCAGCATCGCATTGCCTGGCTGCACATCAACCCGTTCACCGGCAATAACCTTATCACCGGGCTCTACGCGTTGGGGCGCCAAAATGTAGGCCTGCTCACCATCTTCATATTTAATCAGCGCAATAAAGGCCGTGCGATTTGGATCATATTCCAAACGCTCGATGGTCGCTTCAACGTCGAATTTACGACGCTTGAAATCAATGATGCGATAGCGGCGCTTATGGCCACCACCACGTTGGCGCATTGTAATCCGGCCTGCATTATTGCGACCGCTGATGCGCTTCTTACCTTCGGTCAAAGCCTTAATGGGCTTGCCCTTATGCAGATGCGACCGGTCAACCAAAACCAGCTGGCGCTGGGATGGGGTCGTTGGATTATGGGTCTTGAGTGCCATGTCTTTTCCTTGTCCGCTCTCTTACAAACCCGACGTCACGTCGATGCTTTCGCCTTCGGCCAACGTCACGATTGCTTTTTTGAAATCGTTCCGCTTGCCTGTGGTGTTTCTAAACCGCTTTACCTTGCCAGTTTGGCGCAGGGTATTAACGTTTTTTACTTTGACCTTAAACAGTTTTTCAACTGCAACCCGAATTTCAGGCTTGGTCGCCAACAAGGGAACCCGGAAGGTTACCTGGTTGTGCTCTGAGCCCTGGGTTGATTTTTCTGTAATCACCGGAGCCAACAAGACATCGTATTGCTTGCCTTCACCGACGCGTACGTCTTTCGCACTTAACCGTTTGGTCATTTCAGCCTCACTTCCAGCGCGGTTACCGCATCCTTGGTCAGGATCAGGGTTTGCCTGCGCATGATATCGTAAACATTGGCACCGCTGCTGGGCAGGATATCAATTCCGGGAATGTTCCGTGCGGCTTTAAGAAAGTCCCTATCTACCTCTGGACCATCAATAATAAGCGCCGAACCCCAGCCCAATTTCTCAACGTGCGATGCAAGAATTTTGGTCTTTGCATCTTTCATTTTGGCTTCATCCAGAACCACCAGTTCGCCAGCGGCCTGCTTTGAAGAAAGTGCGGTACGCAAACCCAATTTGCGGAATTTCTTGGTCAGCTTGGTGTTGTGGGTACGCACAACTGGGCCAAACATGGTTGCGCCGCCACGATGCTGCGTGGCACGCAATGTACCCGCACGGGCACGACCAGTGCCCTTTTGAGCAAATGGCTTTTTTGTGGTGCCGCTGACTTCAGACACAGTCTTTGTCTTATGGGTGCCGGCGCGGCTTTTCGCACGCTGCCAGTTGACCACACGTTGGAGAACATCACGTCTGACGGTGACACCAAAGATTGCGTCAACCAAATCAATGGAGCCGACATTCTTTGCTTCAAGATTGATGATATCAACCTTCATCGGCCCTAATCCTCTTTTTTCTCATCGCCGGTTTCGGCGGATTCATTATTATCACCTTCTGGTGCTGCTTCTTCTGGTGCTGCTTCTTCTTCTGGTGCTGCTTCTACTGGTGCGGCTTCTTCGGCACTTGCCACTGAAACGACACCTGCAGGATAAGGTGCATCATCTGGACGCGCCTTTTTAATGGCATCAGAAATAAGGACAAACCCACCCTTTGAACCGGGGATTGCACCTTTGACCAAAATCAGGCCTTCGTCATCATCGGTGGAAACAATTTCCAAATTCTGAGTTGTGATCCGGGTGTCACCCATATGGCCGGCCATTTTCTTGCCTTTAAACACACGGCCTGGGTCTTGAGAGTTACCCGTAGACCCATGGGACCTGTGGGAGATTGACACACCATGTGATGCTTCGAGGCCAGCAAAGTTATGACGCTTCATGGCGCCTGCGAAACCCTTACCAATGGAGGTCCCGACAACATCAACTTTTTGACCAGCAACAAAATGGCTTGGCTTAATTTCGGTACCAACATCCACCATGGCATCTTCGGCCACGCGAAATTCAACAACTTTGCGTTTGGGCTCTACCTTTGCCTTGGCAAAGTGCCCACGGGCTGGTTTCGATACATTTTTGACCTTGGCAGTACCCACACCCAATTGCAGGGCGGTGTAGCCATCTTTTTCCTGGGTCTTCTGAGCAACGACCTGACAATTATCAAGGCGAAGCACGGTCACGGGCACAGCTTGTCCCTTATCCGTAAAGATACGGGTCATACCCATTTTTTCTGCGATCAATCCGGTGCGCATGGCGTTATCCACAATCTTCCAATATTCGCTTAAAGCCTGATCTCAACATCCACGCCGGCGGCTAGGTCGAGCTTCATCAGCGCGTCTACCGTCTGCGGGGTTGGATCAATGATATCCAAAAGGCGTTTGTGCGTTCTGATCTCGAACTGTTCCCGAGATTTTTTGTCAACATGGGGTGAACGCAGCAATGTAAACTTTTCAATTTTGGTCGGCAAAGGAATGGGTCCCCGCACCTGAGCACCTGTACGCTTGGCCGTGCCGACGATTTCACTTGCGGACTGGTCCAGCAAGCGATGGTCAAAGGCTTTCAGCCTGATGCGGATATTCTGGTTTTCCATAATCTCTTTCCGTCCTCAGATCACGCTTATTCGATAATTTTAGAGACGACGCCGGCGCCAACAGTGCGGCCACCTTCGCGAATGGCGAAACGCAGTCCTTCTTCCATGGCGATGGGGTTAATCAACGTAACCGTCACCGACACATTATCTCCAGGCATCACCATTTCCGTCCCTTCAGGAAGGTCAACCTGGCCCGTCACATCCGTTGTACGGAAGTAAAACTGCGGACGGTAGTTGCTGAAGAACGGTGTATGACGACCGCCTTCTTCCTTGTTCAGGATATAGGCTTCTGCCTCAAACTTCGTATGCGGCGTAATCGATCCCGGTGCCGCCAAAACCTGGCCGCGTTCAACTTCTTCACGCTTCGTACCACGAAGCAGGACACCAACATTGTCCCCCGCTTGACCCTGGTCCAAAAGCTTCCGGAACATTTCAACGCCCGTGCAAATCGTCTTCGTCGTTTCTTTAATGCCAACAATTTCAATTTCTTCGCTGACCTTAACAACGCCACGCTCAACGCGACCCGTCACAACCGTGCCACGGCCAGAGATTGAGAAAACATCTTCAATCGGCATCAAGAAAGGCTGATCAATCGGACGGTCAGGCTGGGGAATGTATTCATCAACAGCCGCCATCAATTTCAAAACTGCTTCTTTGCCCGTCGCTTCATCGCCATTTTCAAGAACGGCCAAAGCAGAACCCGCAATGATGGGGATATCGTCGCCCGGGAAATCATAGGAAGAAAGAAGTTCCCGGATTTCAAGCTCAACAAGTTCAAGAAGCTCAGGATCATCAACCTGATCAACCTTGTTCATGAAAACAACCAAAGACGGAACACCAACCTGGCGCGCCAAAAGGATGTGCTCACGGGTCTGGGGCATCGGGCCATCAGCCGCGGAAACAACCAAAATCGCGCCATCCATCTGCGCCGCACCCGTGATCATGTTCTTCACATAATCCGCATGGCCCGGGCAATCAACGTGAGCGTAATGACGGTTTTCCGTTTCATATTCAACATGGGCCGTCGAAATCGTGATGCCACGTTCCCGCTCTTCTGGCGCCTTATCAATATTTGCGTAATCCGTAAATTCAGCGCCGCCACTCTCGGCCAGAACCTTCGTAATCGCGGCCGTCAGTGTTGTCTTGCCATGATCAACGTGACCAATGGTGCCGATGTTACAGTGCGGTTTTGACCGCTCGAATTTTTCCTTCGCCATTACGTCTATTTCCTTGCCGTTCTAAGTTGCAAACTTAAATTCAAAATTTCTTTACGCTTTACTCGAACCATTCAAATTCATTTCCAGGCTTGGAGCGGGTGATGGGAATCGAACCCACGTGACCAGCTTGGAAGGCTGGGGCTCTACCATTGAGCTACACCCGCCAAATTCTTAAACCACCATTCTTTGCCCAATCTAAAAAACCAACAAACTGAACCATGCCACCTTGTATTCCCGGCCCTTAACGCTTCCCCCTACCCTTTGACCAGCCTCAAGAAGAGGTTTGGTGGAGGGGGTAGGATTCGAACCTACGTAGACATACATCGGCAGATTTACAGTCTGCTGCCTTTAACCACTCGGCCACCCCTCCAATTTGGCAACCTCAAAGCCCTTGGCATTCAACAAATCAAGGACTAAAAAACCAGCCAGATAAACGGAGGACGCACTATGGAAATTTTTGGCCTAATGTCAATTGCTAAAACGAATCACAACCGGCCCATCCACACTCTTCTTTAAAAGAATGCACAAGAGCCGGTTAACGGTTGATATTACGGCGGAATATATGGCCAATTGTATAAAGAAGCAACCCCGGCAGACACGATTACCTTGTGATTGGACGGGAATAGAGCAGATGCAGAAAAAATACTGGATATAAACAGGAACTAAAATGCGACCAACACGCAAATCAGCCCATAAACCAAAGCCCCGAAAAGAGCACCAGCCAGAGCCCCGCCAGCAACGCGAAAAGGGCCATAAAGGGCCCATTTCAACCAAAAATCCGCAGCGGCTCAAGCAATCTAATGCCCAAGCTCACCGGCGAAGCCCTTCGGCGGGGGAAGATTTCTGGATTTATGGGCGTCATGCCGTCACCGCAGCGCTTGGTAATCCGCGCCGCAACATTCAACGGCTCATGCTGACCCGGGAGGCAGAATCGACCCTCGAAGTGTCTTTCAGCCCCTCCCTGAAGCCTGAAATCGTCGGCGTTCAGGAAATAGCGGCCCTGCTTCCCCCAGGGGCTGTCCATCAAGGCATCGCGCTTTTGGCAGACCCCCTGCCCGCTATCGCCATCGAAGATGTCATTGCCCGGGTCAAAAATAATCCTCAAGCGACCATCGTGGTTCTCGATCAGGTAACCGATCCCCGCAATGTTGGCGCCATCATGCGTTCAGCCGCAGCCTTTGGGGCGGAAGCCGTCATTCTGCCCGAGCGCAACAGTGCCGGGGTCAGCCCAACCCTGGCCAAGGCCGCATCGGGTGCGCTGGAAACCGTCCTGATGGCACGGGTCACCAACATCAAACGCGCGCTGGAATTGCTGAAAAAAGAAGAATTCTGGTGCATCGGTCTTGATGGCGGGGCCAAAACTGCTATTGGTTCTGTGGATCTCAGCGGCCGGGTGGTTCTGGTCATGGGCTCTGAAGGACGGGGATTGCGTCGTCTTGTGGCCCAATCATGCGATGTTCTGGCCAGCCTTCCCATCAGCAGCGCCATGGAAAGCCTTAATGTTTCTGCAGCCGCTGCCATCGCACTTTATGAGGCTGCCCGTAAACGATCCTGATCTGGAACCCAAATGCGCCCCACCACGTCCAATGCCAATACTGACAGCCTTCTTGCGATGGCCGTTTCGCACCACCAAGCGGGGCGTCTTGGTGAAGCCGAAGCGCTGTATCGCCAAACCCTTGATCTTGCCCCAACCAATGCCGATGCGCTGCATCTTTTAGGTCTGGTCACCCTGACCCGGGACCCTGTGGAAGCTACGCAGCTGATTGCCAAGGCCCTGAAAACGGCCCCCAAAAATATCTTGTTTCTATCCAACCTTGCCAAGGCCCAAAACGCCGCCGGTGAAAACAGCAAGGCCGTCAACACCCTGAAACGTGTGATCAAGCTTGATCCCAAAAATGATGCGGCCATGAACAGCTTGGGCGTTCTCTACGCTGGGCTTAGGGATCAACGCAAGGCCGAATACACCCTCCGCCAAGCCATCAAAATCCGGCCCGATCATGGCGAATACTGGAACAATCTTGGCCTGATCCTGTCCGCATCTGACAAAAAAACTGAGGCCATTGAAGCGCTGGAACAAGGCCTGAAAATTGCCCCTGATTATCCAGTGTTGCTCAATTCAATTGGCGCCGTCCACCGCGACATGGAACATCTTGAAGAATCCATCGCTTCGCTGGAAAAAGCCATCGCCAAGGCGCCAACCTATTTTGAAGCCATCAGTAATCTTGGTGTGTCGCTGAACGATGCGGGACGCTATGAAGCGGCAATTGAAAAATTCGAAGCCGCCCTTGAGCTGAACCCGGAACACGGGGAAACCTGGCGGGGGCTGTCAAAGCCACTGATGACCCTTGGCCATAAGGCCCGCGCACTAGAGGCCTGTGAGCAGGCCATGAAGCTGGCACCGGGGAACATCATCGCCCTTTGGGAACGCGCTTTGGTCAACCTGCTTTCAGGAGATTTTAAGGCCGGCTGGTCTGATTATCGTGCCCGGCCCATGGTCAATCGCAAAAAATGGCCCCCACCGGATAACCCTGTTGACCAGGCAGCCGACCTATCGGGGCGACACTTTGTGTTGATGGGCGAACAGGGGTTGGGCGAAGAATTATTTTTTCTGCGTTTTGCCGCACGCCTGAAAGAAAATGGCGCGCGTATCACGGCCTGCATTGATGAACGCCTTGTGCCCATGGTGCAGCGCATGGGGTTTATTGATAATGCCCAATCAAAGACCACACCGCCGCCCAAAGACGGCGAACATATCTTGATCGGAGATCTTGGCTGGTTTGCGGGATGGGGCGATATTACTCCGCCACCCGTTGCCATTGCGGCCCTTGAAGAAAACGCTGCATTAATCCGCCAACGCCTCAAAAATGCTGGCCCCGGGCCATACACAGCCCTGACCTGGCGGGCTGGGACCAAAGGGCCGACCACCCTGTACAAAGTTGCCCCTAAAACGGCGCTGGCTTTGGCTGTAAAAGACTTGCCCGGAACCGTGATTGCCTTGCAGCGCAACCCGATTGAGGGTGAGGTTGAGGGCCTTGCCGAAGAACTGGGCCGCGAAATAGCAGATTTCACCGACCTGAATGACGATCTGGAATCCATGCTGGCATTGATGGAACAGATTGATCGCTACGCCTGTGTTTCCAACACCAACCTACATTTAGCCGCCGCCGCCATAGCCAGCGGGGCCGCCCTTCAATGCCATGTTTTGGTGCCCGCCCCTGCTGAATTTCGCTGGCTGGCAGACGGGGAATTCTCTCCCTGGTTCCCAAACATGGCCCTGTATCGGGAAGACCCCGCAATGGATGGACAAAAATGGGACGGGGCCATAACAGCACTTGGGCATGCCTTAAGGGATGCCCTGAAACAATAAAAACAGTGGATGCAATCGAACCAAAATATCAACAACTGGTTGATTTAAAACGTTTTTATTGACTGATCCCGCTGCCAATGGCATTCTCTCGGGCACACGTTCTGCACCATCGCCTTTGGCAACCTTCAGGCGCTGCAATGTCATCCAAACGCGATGGTGCAAATTCTCTTTCTTCGCAAGTTTCGCCTATGTCACTGGACGGGGCGCTTTTTTTTCGCTTTCATCCCCCTATGAAACGCTTCTTCATCCTTTCAGGCTCGGTTTTGGGCCTGATTATCCTTTTGCTCTTAGGCCCTCTTGGGGTGCTTGCCAGCGGTGCCGCCAGCCTTAAAGGCGACTGGTCCAGTGCCAGCGATGCCCCGATGGGCATTGCCCCCGACCCCGCCACCACCAAAGAAGCCGTGGTGCAGGTCTACGGCGCGCGGGCTTTTAAATGGCGCGGTGCATTTGGCATTCATACCTGGATCGCGGTTAAGCCAGAGAACGCATCGGCCTTCACAATCTACGAAGTGATCGGCTGGCGCCTGCGACATGGGGACCCGGCACTGGCCATTTATCAAGATATCCCGGATCGGCGCTGGTATGGTTCAGCCCCTGAAATTTTGGCTGATTTACGCGGCCCCGATGCCGAACGTGCCATCCCCAAGATTATCCGGGCCGCAAATGCATATCCCTATAAAGATCGCTATCACGTCTGGCCCGGGCCAAACAGCAACACCTTCACCGCCCATGTTGCAAGACAGGTCCCTGCCCTTCGCCTTGACCTGCCGCCAACGGCCATCGGCAAAGATTACCTTGGCGATTCCACCTTCATCAACACCCCACCCAGCGGCACCGGCCTGCAGGTATCGATCTTTGGACTGGCTGGCGTGATTGTCTCACCGGTAGAAGGACTGGAAATTAATGTGTTGGGGCTTTCCTTTGGCGTCGATCCCGGAGAGCTGGCGCTCCGGCTTCCCGGCATCGGGAAACTGGGGCCATAGGCTTTAGCCACAAAAGTTTTCTCCACGCTCTTGTGAACACCCGAACAGATGGTTATGTTCCGAAAAATACGATGTGCCGGCGTAGCTCAGTTGGTAGAGCAGTTGCCTTGTAAGCATCAGGTCCGCGGTTCGATTCCGTGCGCCGGCACCATTTTCCCCTACCTACACTTAATAGTTTTGGGCTCTTTGCGTTTGCCGCGTTTGTAGGCAATGTCGCAGACCATGCCGACCTTCAGTGACTTACGTTTGGCCTTCTTGCCACCAACGGTGATCTTGGTCCGTGATCCGGAAATCTTCGACTTGATGGTTTTTGATCCGTGCTTGAACGTGATCCAGCGCCCATCGGGGGTTTTGGTCAACAACTTGGTCCTAGACGCCATGTTGGTTGGCGCTTTCTTTGCCAAAACCTTTTTCAAAAGTGCAATAGTCGCCGGCGTTTGCTTGAACGCGCCCCGAACCCGTTTGGCAATATCGTCACCAAAGCCCGGTTTGATGGGTCGTTTGGCAGCCTTTGCTTCTGCCCGAAGTTTGGGATCAAGCAATGCCTTTTTATAGGCCGCACGCAATACGCCAAGCGCCGCTGCATTCATGCCCGGAGGGCCAGCGGTAAAGCGTGCCAGTTCTGCCTGAGATGAGATCAGCGCAACAATGGCCTTGCCATCGGCGTCCGTCGCAACGTCTTTTGCTTGCGGTACGCCCGCAACCGGTGTGCCGCCTACCTGAAGCACATAGCGGCCCTTTCCGGCATCAACAAAATTGCGCACCGAAGACCGCCCGCCCATCATGCCGACAATTTCGCCGCGCATAATGCCAAGCTGGGAATGGGTGCCGCCGTAACCGGGAATAAGCTGGATGTTCAGATCAAAAGCCTTCGACAACATGATGGCTTCGTTATAGGCCGCAGAGCCAATGCCGGCTGCGCCAAATTTATGGGTTTTATCCCCGCCTTTGAAATCCATAATGGATTTAAACCGAAGGGTCGCACCTGTTGCCACCATGCGGGGGTCCGCCGCTGCCTTGCCGATCCATGACATTTTGGTCAGATCAAACCGGATGCCCTTGCGCTTGATCAACTGGGCGTAAATCAACCCGGTATTAAACGTGCCAATGGTCAGGCCATCGGGTTTTGCCATATAGATCAGGTTGGCCCCGATCACATGGCCCGCCCCTGGGCGATTGATCACAACAAACTTCATATTCTTCAGGTAACCCCGCATATGCCGGGTAACAAGGCGGGCGTAATAATCATACCCACCCCCTGATGTGGTGGCGATGATGTAGCGGATTTGCTTGCCTGCGAAATAATCATCCCCGGCCGCACGCGCTGAAGACGGTGCCATCAGCCCCAGCCCCAGCCCTGCCAGAACGCCTGCTGTCAAAGTG
>Ga0233439_10003245_pt1 | contig 17197 bp, 23 predicted proteins | sample SI_123_September_6_FD_182713 | JGI IMG/M metagenome (GOLD analysis project Ga0233439, IMG submission 182713) | Seawater microbial communities from Saanich Inlet, British Columbia, Canada - SI_123_September2016_100_MG | ecosystem: Environmental > Aquatic > Marine > Inlet | place: Canada: British... | reverse complement strand
ATTTAAAAAGGTCAATAAGTAACGACAACCCTTTATAGTGTCAATTGTTGTTATGCGATGTATATTTAATTATATGCATCAAGCGTTTTTATATTTAGTACAATTTAAAATTGTATTGGGTATAATATATAATATACATACTCTCCATAAATCAGCTTTTAATGCTCCATATTTAATTTTCTTATACGCTTCCAATATTCTCTTTGTGAAATTATTTTTTATAAATTTTAAACACATTTTGTCATCATAAAATTTAAATTCAAAATTTTGATTATTTTCTTTCCAACTATTTTTTATTTTTATCATATCCTGTGTTAAATTATTTGTTTTCCAAGTTTGATATAATACTTTTGGAATCATTACAAGTATATTATATATTTATAAAAAATTATATATTTATCACTAAAACCAATAATATTCCAAATATATAAAATATTAAATTATATAATAAATAATTACTGTAATTATTTTTAACATATTTTTATAATAAATAAACACAATATAAAAGTAAAAAAAAAGTTTCATTTACTAAAATTTCATTTTTAAAAAAATTCCACAAAAAAGATTATTTTTATATAATCATTTCAAATAAATATTTATTTTTAGGAGGTTCTATCTATAACTTCTCCAGTGTCTTCATAAAAACTATATGAACTAAAAGAACCAAAGAAATAATGAATTTTTCTTGGTTCCTCTGATTTTTTACCAAAAAAGAAATAGATGAACAGAACAAATAAACCAATAATGAATGAATACATCTTTGCAGTAATTAATACTTAAAATTTTTATTATTAATAGCACAGAAAAAAAAATATTTTTTAATTTTTATTTAATTTCACAAATTCAGTTATAGGTATAAAATGGTTAAATTTTTTAGTAAAACGTCCGGTTTGATTATTTCTTATATTTCCATTATATTTATGAGTTGATTTTTTAATTTTTAAAAATTTTCGTCTTTTTCTCTTATCTAACCATTTAATTATTGATAGTTGTCTATATTCCTTTTTTAAATCAGTATGACATATACTAGTAATTATATTATATATATGCATATAATCTTCATTAGTAAAGTCTTTCATCATAGTATGTATTATTAATTTAAAATATTAATAATTCAATTTTTATTTTTAATTTATTAAATAAAAAATTGAATTATTAATGTTTTTAGTTTATTAACTTAAAAATATGATTTCTTTACTATTTTTTCTTTTTGTTAATATTGTTAATGGATTTATTGATGATAGACCATTATATTATAATGAATATAATAATGATTATGATTATGTAATATATGATGATATAGATAATAATATAATTAGTTTTGAAACTTATTGTTATTATTCATTAGTAATATTATTAATATTTTTTGTTTGTTATTTTGTGTGAAATTAATTCATTTAACATTAAAAACAATTTTATTTAACTATTTTTATAACAAAAATAGAAAAAAAATTTTAGTTTTTTGAAATCCATAACAAATTTTACAAAAATGGTTTTTTGAAATCCATAACAAATTTTACAAAAATGGTTTCTTAAAAATAAAAAAGAAACCTTTTTTGTAAAATTTGTGTTGAAAATAGAAAAAAAAATTTTAGTTTTTGAAATCCATAACAAATTTTACAAAAATGGTTTCTCAAAAATAAAAAAGAAACCTTTTTTGTAAAATTTGTGTTGAAAATAGAAAAAAAAATTTTAGTTTTTGAAATCCATAACAAATTTTACAAAAATGGTTTCTCAAAAATAAAAAAGAAACCATTTTTGTAAAATTTGTGTTGAAAATAGAAAAAAAAATTTTAGTTTTTGAAATCCATAATTTTATTTGACAAATTTTACAAAAATGGTGTTTTTTTATTTTAGAAACACCTTTTTTGTAAAATTTGTGTTGAAAATAGAAAATTAATTTTTAATTATAAAAATAAAATATAAAAATTAAAAAATATAAAATATAAAATAAATATATACAATGGATAATACTTTTTTTTGTGATAAATGCAATAAAGTATTTAAACAAAAAAAATCTTTAATATATCATCAAAATAAAAAAATTTCTTGTGATAAAGTTATTGAAAGTAATAAATGTAATTATTGTGATAAAGAATTATCAATTAAAACAAAAATGTCAATACATTTAAAAAAATGTAAAGTATATAATGAATATGAACTTAAACAAAAAAGAAAAAATAATAATAAAGAACTTAAAAGATTAAATAATGAAATAATTGAAATAAAAAATAAAATTGAAGAACATGATAATAAAATTGAAGAACAAGATGATAAAATTGATGAATTAAGTGATAAACTTGAAGAACAAAATGATAAAATTGAAGAACTTAAACAAGAAATAGAGATATTAAAAAATAAAAATAATAAGATTAATAAAGAGGTTAAAGTATTAAAAAAAATAATTAAAGATGAAAAAGATAAAAAAAATACAAATGCATATGATAAAATAAAAATATCAAAAGAAGATAGAATAAAATATTTGAAGAGTAATTTAAATATTTATGAATTAGTAGTTGATAAATTTATTAAGTCATATTATGTTAATGAAAAAAAGCCAGAAAATCATTTATTATATATAACTGATATGAGTAGGAATAGAATAAAATATTATGATGGTAAAAAATGGATAGATGGAGATAAAAAAACAATATTGCGTCAAGTAATGAGAAATTGTATAATGCAGATTTTAAAAATTGATAAAGATGATAAAGAAGAACTTGAATTAGAAAATGAAATATGGAAAAATACAAGTGAAAATACTATAGATTTATTATATTTAAGAAGTGTTTTTTCATTAGTTGATGATGAAGGTAAAATTCAATTTAAAAGATTATATAATTCAATATTGAATATTATGACTACTGCTATTTATAATGGTCAAAATATGATAAGTAAAAGTGTAATTAGAGATAATAACATAAATAATAAAATAAAATTAAATCAAGATGTTGTTGAAAAATTAAAAAATAATATGGATGATAATGAAAATAAAATATTTGATATTGAATGCGATTTAGGTGTAATGATTTATTAAATTTTTGTTGTATGAAAATTAAATTTAATTTTCATAAATTATAAAAAAGAAATAAAATAATTACAAAATCCATAATCTTGAAAATTGCATTTTTGTTTCATAATTAAAATTATACATAATAGATATTGAAATCTCATAAATTGTATTGGTTGTTTTTTTAATATTATAAATAATTTTTCTGTTTCTTTTTCAAAAATTGCTTCATTAAATAATCTTATTGATACTGATTTAATTTTATGGATTGATTATGTTTCAACTGGTTTATCATTTTACAAATTTAAATTACTAATACCTAAAGAAATTAGAAGTAAATCTTATTATTATTTGTATGGTGATAATTCAATGTTTTTAGAAAAAATAAAAGATAATAATAAAATAAAGTTTTTTGATACATCAATTAATGAAAAATTGGAATATTTATTTTCACAAATAATTGGTGCGTCTGAAACTTATAATATAAGATGTCTTTCCAAAATGAAAATAGATGAAAATTATGAAATAAAATTATATAATATTAATGATTTGCCAATAATAGAAAATGGAGAAGAATGTATTGAATTTGCTGATTATTTATACAATAATATTGAAAAAAATTTATAATAATAATTTATTTGTAAAATAATTATACTATAATAAAAAAAAAATAATAATTAATTTTATAATAATATAATTACTATAAATTATTTTTTTTTATTTTTTATATTATATAAATGTTATTAAATATTATTATTGCTTTAGTTGTTTTTTATTTAACAATTGTTGCTACTGTGTATGTGTTAAGATTACCTGAATATAATTCTTTTTTAATTGGATTATTTCTTATTGTAGTTTGTTTAATTGCAGGAAGTGTTCAAGCTTTTAATGGTAAATTAATAATTTCAGGTGTTTTTGGAAGAAGATAAATTGATACTATAAATTATTTTTTTTATTATTAATAATAATATGAATTATGGAACAGCTGGTTTTCGTTCTAATTCAGATAATATTATTAATATATCTTATAAAATAGGTGTTATACTATCATATATGTGTCATAAATATGATACTAATTATGGTATAATGATTACTGCTTCACACAACATTTATACAGATAATGGAGTAAAAATAGTTAATAAAAAAGGAAATATGATTTCAAAAGATGAAGAAAATGATTTGGTTAAATATGTAATAAATAATAAAATAATTTCATATGATAAAACAAATAAAACTTATAAAATTTATATAGGTTATGATACAAGATATTCATCAAAAACTATATTTAATAAAATAACTTATGGAATTGATAATTCTGATAATAATATAAATATAATTAATTTTGGATTAGTATCTACTCCAGAGCACCATTTTAAAATTAATAATGATAATTATATATATTATATAGTTAATTTTTTAAATAAAACTGATAATAATATTAAAATAAATATTGATTGTGCAAATGGAATAGCTAAATATACTTTTCAAAATATTTTTAATTTGATAGATAATAAGAATTGGATAAATACCATAAATTTTATTAATTTTAATACAAGAAAATATGAATTATTAAATAATAATTGTGGAACAGATTATTTTATAAATAATAAAAATAATGAATTAAATTTAGAAGATGGTATATATGGTTCTGTAGATGGTGACGCAGACCGTTCTATATTTTTTACAATAAAAGATAAAAAAATGAATAAATTATATGATGGAGATACTTTAAGTTATATATATTTATATTACATAATCAACTATTGTAATATAAGAGAAGAAGATATTTGTGTTGTATATACAAGTTATAGTAATGGTGGATTTGTTAATCATATAAAAAATATTTTTCCAAATGTTATTTTAAAATGTTCTAAAACTGGTGTAAAAAATTGTGATAAAGTAGCAAGAAGTAGTGGAAAAGTAGGAATTTATTTTGAAAATAACGGTCACGGAACAGTTTTAAAAAATGAAAATATTGATTTAAAATTAGTTAATTATATTAATCCAATTGTTGGAGATGGTGTTATTAATATTTTATTAATTTTAAGTTTATTAAATGTTATGAATAAAAATTTTAAATATTTTGAGTTTAAAAAATATAATTTATCTAATTATAAAATAAGTAATGTTTGTAATAAAGATGATTATATAAATGATGATAATGAAATTGAATTAATTGAACCTTTATTTATTGTAAATAAAATAAATGAATTAAAAGAAAAATACAACTTAAATAGGATATTTATTAGAAAATCTGGAACTGAAAATATTTTAAGAGTGTTAATAGAAGGTTATGAAAATCATACTAAGTGTTTTAATGAATTAAAACAATATATTATTATTTAATTACAAAATTAAATATTATTTATTTGAAAATTTTATTAATATATTCCAATATTTATCAATATTACTTGTTTTTGAAAATTTTCTATAAAAAAAAGATTCACAATGAATTATTTTATTCAAATCAGGAACAACATCTATAATTGTTTTTGGATTTTTTGATAAATCATCTCTTAAAAATTTTAATTCTTTAATTTCATCATTCATATCAATATTAAATTTTTCTTTAAATTCATAACTTTTTTTTATTAATTTATTTATATAATTTCTTTCATTTTCAATATAATCCCAATCATCATATGTGACTGCAAAATCTCTATAATTGTTTAGTGGGAATAATATTGATAAAAAAAATTCATCGGCTACATGCATTTTATGATAAAAATTTAATTTATTTTTACTATTTATTTTTACTAATTGTTCTGTATGTGCTCTATTTAAACAAAAACGTGCATAATGTTTAAACATTGTTTTTATTTCAGGTATATATATATCATTATTTTTTATTTTTTCAATATGTTTAATAACTCTTTCATTCATATCCCAATTTTTGATTTTCATTTTTTTAATCCATGACCTTTTATCATTTATAACATCATTATAAAAATTATCAAATGTTTTTATTGGCAAGCAACTTTCTGAAATAGTGATAAATTTATAATTATCTTTATTATCAATAGAAGCTTTAAATAACTCTAAATAAGCTTCTGTAATATATCCCCAACCAGTCTCTTTTAATTCTTTAATAATGTTATTTGGCTTCCAAGTATGTTTATCTGGATATTTTGGGTGTATATATATAGTATATTTATCTTCATTACCATCTAAATATTTATCCCATATCTTAGGAAAATTTGGATTGTCAATAATAAGAAATAAGAAGGCTATTTTCTTCATTTATATTAATAATATGATGAAAAAAAATTGAAAAAAAAAATTGAATTATAATTATTAATATATATATATCATAGTTGAAGCAAATAAAAGATAATTTAAAAATGTCATATATTATTATTGGATACGGCAATCATGTTTTTAAACAAAGTATTGTATATTTAAATTTAGTTAAATCAAGTGATTATAATGAAGAAAATGAAATTAATGATTATACCAATATTTTTGGTGAAAATTGCAATATGTATTATTTAAAAGTTAAAGAAGATATTATGACTTTTGATGAATTAAATAATAAAATTAATAATGAATTTATTGATGAACGTGTTAAAGGTTCTAATAATTTATATGATAAAAAAATTAATGAATTTAAAAAAGAACTTAAAGAATTATTAGATATTGAAAAGCCTCCTACTTTTAAGAATATGATTAAAAAAGATTCTAAACCAAAAAAGACAAATGATAATGAAAATAATAAAGATAATAAAGATAATAAAGATAAAAAAGAAGAAAAGAAATCTTCTACAAAAAAAAAAGTATTAGATGATAATAGTAATAATGAAAACACTAAAAAGAAAAATAGCAAGAAGAAAAAAAATAATGTAAAAGAAGAAATATTAGATAATGCTGATGATGTTAAAGATATTAAAAAGAAGAATACTAAGAAAAAAAATAATAAAAAAGAAGAATTATCTGATAATGATGTTAGTGATAATGAAGATAGTGATAATGAAGATAGTGATAATGAAGATAGTGATAATGAAGATACTAAAAAGAAGAATATTAAAAAGAAGGATGTTAAACAAGAGAATACTAAAAAGAAAAATACTAAAAAGAAGGATGCTAAAAATATTCAATCTGATACTGATAGTGATGAAGATATTATTCCAGTAAAAAAAGTATCAGATAGTGATTCAGATAGTGATTCAGATAGTGATTCAGATAGTGATTCAGATTAATTTAAATATTTTTTATTAAATTATAATTTATTTAATTAAAAAATTAAATATAAATATTTTTATATGAGTGCTTTGAAAGAAGAATTTAATAAATATTCCGAAATTGTAAAAAATTTAAAAGAAACGCCAGAAGATGATGTATTATTAACATTATATGGATTATATAAACAATCAACAGAAGGAGATTGTAATATTGATGAGCCAGGTTTTTTAAATTTTAAAGCAAAGAGAAAATATAATGCTTGGAAAGACCAAGAAGGATTAGAAATAAACAAAGCAATAAAATATTATATTAGAGAAGTAAAAAGATTAATTAAACAATATGGAATTAATGAATAAATACAATACTAAATAATAGGAAATTGCATAATTGTGAAAATGATTTATTAAACCAATATTTGTCATAAGGTTTTTGTTCTAAATATCTATATAATATATTAATAGTGGATAATCTCATAATTATTTTAGTTATGTCTCTTAATTTTGCATTACAAAGATTATTATAATTAAATAATTTGAATACAATTAATTCATAAAATAAGCAAGCAAAACCAATATAAAATAAAGTGATAAATGTGTCTTTTTTTAAATTATTATTAATAAAGAAAATCAAAAAATTAATAATAACAATTGAAATAATATTATTAATAATAAATATGTAATATTCATCTGTATTTTTAAATAATAAATATTTTTTAAGAAAAACATCAAAAATTGCCAAAATTAAAGTAACTATTATAATTTGTTTAAATAAACCATCAATTATAGAATATTTATTAATAATTATAAGAATTATAATTAATATATAAATTATATTTTTTTGTTTAATATTAGTAATTTCTTCAATAATATTACTTAAATTCATTATATAAGTTATATATATATATATAATATGATTTTAAAAATATTAAATTACAGTATTATATTATTTTATTTTTTTTTTATTTTTACATTGATATTAGTATTAATATTTTATACATTACCAAATGATTATGAAATGTTTGATATTAATAATTTTGATTATTATAAAGAAAAAAAAATAATTATAAGACCAATGGATACTTATTTAATAAAAGATAATTTTTTTAATGTAAATAAACTTATAACAATTGAAAATAAACTAAAAATGAATAAATTTAATATAAATGAAAATAAAGTTATAAAAATTAATAATGATTGTAGTTGTAAAATAATAAATGAAAGTAATTTAGAAATGATTGTTTTTATAAAAACATTCTACAGAAAATAAATCATCTTCATTTTTTTTTTTAACTACTTCACATAATATATTTTCAATTATAGAGAATGAATTATTTAATTCAACTTTATCATTATTACATTTTTTAAGAAAATTTTTATTACATAACATATCAATTAAATCAAATCCAATCCAATCACTTTCTATACCTTTTTTTTTCCAATATTTTTTTTTAATTCCATATTTTAATAATAAATATTGTAAGCAAGATAATTTTTCAGTAATAATTGATGAATAATTAAAATTTAATTTATCATCTTTATTAATTAATCTTAATACTTGTATTTTACGATTAAAATTAAATTTTAAATATTTTAAAAACATCTTAATATTACTTTCATCAAAATTATCTTTATCTATGGTTAAACGCTTATCATCACAACAATTATATTCAAAAGCCCTTGACATTCCTAAATCAATTCTTGCTAAATTAAATCCATCGTTTTTATTTTCACATCTAAAACTGATTGTTTGTGGTTTATCAGGGTCAAGGAATTGAGGACAATGTGCTACAATCATTTTACCACAATCAACTTTACCAATTAAATCTTTTAATTCATTACATTTAATATTAGAATATCCCCATTGTCTACACCAAAACATATTATGTTTCAAACTATTCGGGTCTAATTCATATGCCTCAAATAAATTATATGCCTCACTATCTTTTTCTTTTTTTTTATAATTAAAATTAGTAAAATAATCTCTATATTTTTTATTAATGTGTTTTATAATTTCAATGCCTTTTTTATCTGGATTTTTTTTTTCAATATAACCCATATATTGAGAACATAAACCTCCATGAACTATTAAAATATCATTTATTTTTATCCAAGCATATGAATTATCAATATAAAAATTTATTTTTTTCTTATCTGTAAAAAATTTTAAATTTTCTTTTTTATTTTTTGGTGATGTATATGAACCATTTTCTGGATATATTATATTCATTATTTCATGATTTCCACTAACTAATATTATATCTCCATTATATTTTTTGGCTTCATCTTTTAATCTTAATATTTCTTCAATTATATAAACATCCGAACATTCATCATCTAAAACATCTTCAAATCTTTTTCTATGTATTAAATCACCTGTAAATATTAATTTTGTATCGTTATTTTCAATCCATTTTAATTTTTGACATTCATTATTATGTTTAATAATATAACAGCATTTACATAAATCAACTAAACAGTGAATTAAACATTCATAATCACCGTGAATATCACCAACTATAAATATATTATCATTATCATCAGATTTAAAAATTCCTAAATCTATTTCTTTCATATAATTAATAAATTATAAAAATTATAAATTGTATAACATAATAAAAATTGAATTATAAATAATAATTAATAATATAATAATAAATAATATAATAATGTATTATTTAAAGTGTCCATCTTGTGGTAATATAATTTCCAATAGAATTATTAAAATTAATGAAGAATATGACAAAATTAATAATGATTTTAAATTAAGTAATGAAGAAAAGGAACAAAAAAGAACAGACGTTATTAATTCATTAAAATTAAAAAGATATTGTTGTAAAGTAAGAGTAATGACAATGCCAAATTTAATTGATATTATTAATCCAATGAAGGATAGTTATGCATAATTTTTATTATTAAATATATAAATTTAATTCTTAAAAATGAAACTAAAAAAATTTATAATATACAAGTAAAATAATTTGAAAATTTTAATAAAAATAAAATATTTAGACAAAAAATTTATATATTATTTACTTTTTTTTATGATAAAAATAATATTTTGCAATTTTCAAAACAAATAATTTAAAAAAATTATATCACAAAATATTTTTAATTTTAGATACTAGTGATTTTAGTTTTTTCTAAATCACAAATTTCTGCTAATAAATTTATTTTATTAAATTCTTTTAAAAAATTTTTATTTAAATTTTTTAAAAAATATTTAATTATTTTTAAAGACCAAATTATTTCATTAAAATTACACTTACATAATAATTTTTCATTTATATTTATTATCAAATATAAATATTCTTTGTTTTTGTAAATATCAACATTTTTAAAGTTTATTTTATTTAATATTTTAATTAAATTATAATTATAAAGAACATTATATATTTTTGTCAGTAATTCTTTATCTTTTAAATTCATATTGTAATTTATTGGTAATGATATTTAATTATTTTCAATTTTTAATAAAAATAATATTTATTAAATTATACAAAAAAAAAATTGAAAAATTAATATAATTAAGAATATTATAATAAATAACAATACAAAGATGAATTTTGCTTACAGTGATGAATATATGTTATTAAAAATGTTTATTGATAGTGATGATGATATGTTAAAAAATATTTATTCTGAAAGAGTTTTAGAACATAATGAGAAAATGGAAAAAGAATATTATGATGCTGGTTTTGATTTGTTAAATCCAGAAGAAATTATTTTAGACCAAGAAAATAATTTAAATATTGTTAAGATTAATCATAAAATTAAATGTTCTTCTAAAATAGTTAAAAAAGTATCAAATAATTTAAAAGTTAGACCAACAGGATATTATTTATATCCTCGTTCGAGCATCTCAAAACTTCCATTAAGATTAGCAAATAATACTGGAATTATTGATTCTGGTTATAGAGGAAATATTATTGGTGTTTTTGATGTAAATAAACAATTAATTAATAATAATATTCATAATATAGAAAAATATCAAAGAATATTACAATTATGTGCTCCTAATTTAATTCCAATTGTTGTTGAAATTGTTAATGATATTAATGAATTAGATATTAATACTGAAAGAGGTGAAGGTGGATTTGGTTCTACTGGTCTCTAAAAAAATTTTTTTTATAATTAATTAAACAATATTGCAGTTTGATAATATTAATCTGTTAATTAATTGTAATTTTTCTTGTTTGAAAGACTGTGAGTTAGATGACATTTTTTATTTGAAATAACTTGAAGTAATAATACCTTAGAAAGAGCAATTTATTTTCAATTTTTTTTATTTAAAATCTATATTATAGTAATATATAGATGTTATTTATTAAGGATAAAAATAAGTATAGTAATATAATAAAGAACTATTGTAATAATATAAATGATGGATATTTAGATAATATAATAAGTGATAGTAAAAGTAAGTTATTGGTTTATTGTATAAATGGATATTTTAGTGAAAATAATATTATTGGATTTATAATTTATGTAAAATCATTATCTAAAAGTATAAATAATTATTATATATTATTATGTGGTATAAATAAAGAATATCGTGAGTATGGATATGGAAATTGTTTATTGACTGAATTTGAAAAATTTGTTAAATTATCAAAATCAAAATATAGAAAAAAAATAATATTACATTCATTAGATGATACATTAAATTTTTATACAAAGAATAATTATATTATTTCTGATTTAATTTATAAAACTATTGAAAAATATGAGGGTAAAAAAACATCTGGATATTATTTAATTAAATATATAAATTAAAATATTCTTTTTCTTCATTATGAAATTTATATTTTATGTTTGAAATGTATCATTGTTATAATTACTACCATTTACTAATATTTGACCATTATTATCACAAGTTAATTCTATGTATTTTGTATTATCATTAGTATTATATAAAATAATTTTTGAAGACCATACTGAACCATTTGTATTAACTTCTTTTGTATTAGTATTATACATTAAATTTTTAGGTGGTGTTATTTGTTGATTATAACTATCAAAATCAGTATCATTTCGTATAGGACATATATATGTGGAATTTTGATTTAATGGACTAGTATCATTAAACTCATTAATTCCTTGTGTATTTAATATTATTGAACCATTTGGTTGAGAATTTACAGAACCTATTTGGTCTAAACTAAATAAACCTAACGCTACAGTATTATTATCTTGATTTTGACCTGATCTTCTACCAATTGCTATTGATGAACCTGATTGTGAATTACCACTTGCTGAACCAATTGCTATATTTTGGTCATTATTCTGTTCCACACCTGCGTTTAATCCTATTGCTATATTCCAATTTCCATTTTGAGTTAATGTTTTATCACCTATATTATTGCCTATGGCTAAATTAGCTAAACCAGTTGAACCTGTTCCACTCCAATTACCTAATAATATATTATTATTTTCATCCACTGAAGCTTGACCTTGTGGTCCAGTATCTCCTTGAATACCTTGTGGTCCAACATCTCCTTGTAATCCTTGTGGTCCAACATTTCCTTGTAATCCTTGAATACCTTGTGGTCCAGTATCTCCTTGTAATCCTTGAATACCTTGTGGTCCAACATCTCCTTGTAATCCTTGAATACCTTGTGGTCCAACATTTCCTTGTAATCCTGTTGGTCCAACATCTCCTTGTAATCCTTGAATACCTTGTGGTCCAACATCTCCTTGTAATCCTTGAATACCTTGTGGTCCAACATCTCCTTGTAGTCCTTGAATACCTTGTGGTCCAACATCTCCTTGTAATCCATTATCTCCTTGTAATCCTTGTGGTCCATTAAATCCCTGTGGTCCAGTGTCTCCTTGTGGTCCAGTAGGTCCAGTAATTTTTTTTTTTTTATTTTTGCATTTTGTAAATATTAAGTGTCTAAAGTTTGTCATTTATAATATATAAATAAATTATTATTTTATTTCTTGTATTTAGATAAATTTATATATTATGGTTAATATAATTAAAAAAATTGATTATTATTAAAGATAAAAGTATAAATAAATTAAAATGGAGATTAATATTAAATGTTCTTGTAATAAAAATGGTAGTAATAATTGTATTTTGAATTATTGTAAAAAATGTTGTAATATAAAAAATTGTAATCATAACACAAAAAATAATAATTTATTAACCAATGAAAATATATGTTCCATATGTAATATAGATGATAATAATTTAAAACATTTTTTTCATTCAACTTTAAACAAAAATATTTATTATTGTAATGATTGTAATGAAAAAATATTTAAAAATGATTTTAATTTATTTTTAACAAAATATAATAATACTATTATTACTAAAGAAATATTTAATAATATTAAAGAACATAAAAAATTTTCATATACAAAATTAAAAAAATCAAATATTAAAATAGAATGTTTTAAATGTTTAAAAATTATGAATTGTAAAAAATTAAATAAATGTTTAGATTGTGCTGATATATTATGTAATAAATGTGTTAAGAAAACTAAAATAAAATGTTGGAAAAGAGAATGTTATGAATGTATTAGTAATACTTGTCAGTATAATTATAATTTAAATTATTGTGAAAAATGTTATATTGATTATAATAAAAAATTTTATGATGAATATAAAAACATACTTATTACAAATGAAATATTAAAAAATCTTAGATATAAAATAAATTTAAGAACAATGAACTCTAACTATAAAATGAATTTTTATTGTTCTGAATGTGAAAATATAACAGAATTTAAATTTCATAATTTAAGTAATTGTGAAGATTGTTTAGATGGAAAATATTATTGTAATAATTGTGTAAGACTGTATGAAGATGAATATCTTTGTATTAGTTGTTATGATGAATTAATAAGCGATGTATATAGTATTTATAGTGATGAAGAAAGTTATTATAGTTATAATGAAGAGTTAAAAGAATTAAATAATAAAAGAGCAATTAGTCCTTTTGAAATAACTGATGATGAAGAAAAAAGATGTAATGTTTGTTTAACAAATAAAAAAAATTATGCTAGTGTTCCCTGTGGTCATTTATGTTTATGTGGAACTTGTTCTAAGAATATAAATAAGAATTGTCCTATTTGTAATAATGGAATTGATAATATTATTAGAATTTTTAATTAAAATATTTTATATACCTTTGAAATAATATCTATATTTTTGTAATTAAAATTTTTCAAATCATAATAGTTGTTTATATTTCTTTTCCATAAATATGTATCATCAATATTATATTTATAATTTTGTATATCAAAAGAAGTGAATTTTAATATAAATTTTTCGTGTATATTACATAATTCAATTGTTGAAATAAATGTTTCTTGTTTTTTTAAACTTTTAAATTCATCCAATAAATTTTTATAAAACTTTTCAGGTTTTTTAATATATTTTGAAATTTCTACTGGTATTTTATAAACTGTTTTTGGAAATTCATTTAGATTTAAAGCGTTAATAATTTTTATTTCATTATTTTGTTTATAAATAATAGATGTTGAATTCATATGATAATTATTTCCACATATTACATCACCATGTAATCCTTTATCATTAGCTATTTGTAAAGCATCTATCATATCATTTTTAAAATCATAATTTTCAATAATAAAAACTTTGCAAATTGTTCTCATTTGTATTTTTAATTAAATTAACATTTTTTAAATATTATTTTTCAATTTTTATATACCTTTGAAATAATATCTATATTTTTGTAATTTATCTTTATTTCGTTTAATAAAACTTTGATATAAATTATCCCCATAATACTATTTCATATTCTTTATCAATATACTTAACATCAAATAACTGATTTGGTAAAATAAGAAATTCCATTATAATTATACATAATATTTAATTGTTATAAATATTAAATTAAAAAAAAATTGTTTATGATAATAATTTGTGAATATAAATACAGTCATAATAATTCTTAAATTTTAACATATAATATTCAATAAATTTTTCTAAATTTTCATTTTTATTATCAAATATAGTTTTACAAATATTTATTAATTCACACATTATGTTAATAGAAATAAAATCTTTTGGTAATTTATCATCATACATTTTTATAATTTTTAATAATTCTGATAATTCATTTGTTATATATATTTCATAATCATTTATTAATAATTTATAATTAATTATTTTATTTCTTGTTTTAATAACTTCATTATTGAAATCTTCTTTACTTAAAGTAAAAAACTGCATCTTATTTATTAATAATATTAAAATTAAAAATTTTCAATTTTTTAATAGAAAAAATCATCCATATATTCAGTAATCCAATCATTTTCTAGATTTAGTAATAATTCTAATTCATTATCTTTTTCATATTCTTCAATAATTAAATTTTTTAATTTTAATATTTTTAAGTTATTAACTTCAATAAAATTATTAATTTCTGTATTATTATATATATTTAATTCTCTATCATTTTTTCCAATTGTTAATTCTGATTTTATTATTTCTAATATCTTATTGTAAATAATACATTCAATATTTTTTTTAATATTTGTCATATTTTTATATGTTAAATTTATTTATTTTTTTTCAATTTTTTTATAATAAAATGTAATTAATTATAAATTTATATAATATTAATAATGAATAAAATTAACTTGATAAATGTAATTGAAAAATATGTAAAATTTGTTAAAATAAATGATATAGATGATATAGAAGATATTGAAGTAATTATAAATGAAGAAAAATTAAATAGTTGTGATTTAAAACATTTAAAAAAGGTAATAAATAAAATAATTAATGATGAAGAATATAAAATGATTGATGATGGTGAATTATTATCAAATAATAGGGAATGTGTTATAATTAAAGAATACACAGATGAAGAATTTGAAATAATTAAAAATAATTATTTTAGAATTAGAAATATTATATCACCGCCTCAAAGGTCTCCAATGTGGTTTGCTTTAAGAAATAAAGTTATATCTGCTTCTGATGGTGGATGTGCTTTAGGTTTAAATAAATATGAACCACAATATAAATTTATTTATAAAAAGGTATTTGGTTCAACATTTATAACAAATAATGCGTGTTATTGGGGTAAATGTTATGAAGACGCTGTTGTTCGTTCTTATGAATATTTAAATGATTGTGTAGTTGAAGAATTTGGTTTGTTGCCTAATGAAAAACAAAAATATATTTCAGCTTCTCCTGATGGAATAGTTCATCCATTTAGAAAAGATGGTAGTAAAAGTCATATTCCATCAAGAATGCTTGAGATTAAATGTGTTGTTTCAAGACAATTAAAATTTGAGGGTGGTATATATGATAATATGTGTCCTCAATATTATTGGGTTCAAACTCAATTACAAATGCAAACTACAGATGTTTGTGAATGTGATTTTGCTCAATATAAATTAGAAGAATATTCAAATAAAGAAGATTTTTTAGAAGATACACATAATGATTGTGATTTTAAAAGTAAGGAAAAAAATTTAGAAAGGGGTTTATTAATTGAGGTATTACCAAAAATTTTAGAACCCAGTGATTATTTGGAGAATAATATGGATGGGTATTTAAAGATGCAAACATTGTATGATAAAGCAAAATCAATATTTCCTCCTAAAATGGATTTAACATTAAAAGAAATGGATGAATGGATTGAAGAATTAAAAACAAAATTAGAAAATAATGAGATTTATGATGAAATACAAGATGATAAAGGTGATATTACATCAACAATATATTTTGGATTTCATAAAGTTAAATATTATAGAATAATTGAGAGAAATTGTACTTTAATAGTAAAAGATGATAAATGGTTTGAAGATAAAATACCAGTATTTAAAAGTGTGTGGGATAATGTATTATTTTTAAGGGAAAATGAAAAAATAGCACAACAATGGAAAAATTATATTGATTGTATGCTTAGAAAAAATAATAAATCTATAATGGAAAAGTTATATAATTTAACTGAAATAAAAATACCAAATTAATTATAAATCTTTAATTTTTATAGGGTATAATAAAAATATTATTAATAATATTGTT
>Ga0233439_10003237_pt1 | contig 17219 bp, 15 predicted proteins | sample SI_123_September_6_FD_182713 | JGI IMG/M metagenome (GOLD analysis project Ga0233439, IMG submission 182713) | Seawater microbial communities from Saanich Inlet, British Columbia, Canada - SI_123_September2016_100_MG | ecosystem: Environmental > Aquatic > Marine > Inlet | place: Canada: British... | reverse complement strand
ACAAACGGAGTGCAACAGCTATAAATGCTTTAAGTTGCTTGTTATAAGGAAGAAAAGATGGAGCCAGTGGTCGGGATTGAACCGACGACCTGCTGTTTACGAATTAGCTAAATCGTCACTAACTAATTCAGTCCAAATATCATTTAAACAACGATTCCAAGGGTGATTCGCAATAACCACGATAGAGTTACCTCGTGATAAATCTCATACGATACCCTTAAACCGAGGGAATTTTTGGCACCAATTTGACACCAAACACAAGGTTTAATTTTTATGGTGTAATTACCAAATGTGAAATTCTACTTGGACGAAGATGAGCGCGCTAGTGTCGCAGAGCTCGCGGAAAGGGTAGATAATGAAAGCACCATTTTCGATGGCTGGACGAAAAATGATCTGCTTACCCCACAATGGTACAAGGGCGAACAGGCTTTGCCCCAAGTAGGCTTACTCCAACGGCAAAGGCCGCAGTTTTTTACAGACTTAGACCGGTGGAAATCGTTCCGCGAGTGCCTCCGCAACCATCATCCCTTCGTCAACGTGCCCAGCGGCAACAAAAGAGCCTTAGGTAGTGATTGTGGGCTAACCAAGGCTATTCAAAATGTTGGAGCAACAAGAGGTTTTGAGGTTTGGACAACAATAGCTAAGCGCAATTTTTTTGATTTTGAAAATCACCGCCGGAGCTCTGAAGATTTACCAATAACTGTGCTCGCCAAGGACAACTGTTGGGTTCAATTAGTCCAAGAGGGTAAGCGTTACGTAAAGATACTCGGCATCGTTAACGAAGGTAGGCCTAAGAGTTTGTGTGGTTGGGTTACTGACCTAAAGCAACTACTGGTTGATGACTGTGGTTTTGGGTTTGTTTTTGGTCACGCGATGCAGTTTCAGAGCGACCTAAACTACCAAAACAATACAAAGGTAGACCGCCGCTTTGACCATTGGAAAACAGTTACAATTAAAACTAATGACGGCCCTCTTGTTTTCAACTTAAACAGACTAACGAAACTATGGTTAAGAATGGGCTTTTGTTTGGCTCCTTCTCCAGAAACAGACGAAAGCCCGGCGCTGGCGCTTTATTCTGATTCTTTCTTTCAAGAACTATTGGAACTCAAACCAGACATCTGGAAACAATTTGAAAAATTAAATTCAAGTTTCTGAGGTTTTTTGAACATTGCAAAAATAATCAAAAACAGATGAAATTTGGGCGACGTGAAACACCTCCTACTCACAACAATCGCAGCCGTGGTGCTGGTCGGGTGTGGGCCGTCGGCGAGAAAAAGAGAGAGGCGGTGGAATTTGCAGTGTGTCAGACCATCAACATTAAACTTTAGAGCGTGCATAGGGTTCGATTCCCTTCACCCGCTCCACTTCTCCACCCTTCAGTCTGAACGGTTTACCGCTTCAATGGAGAAGTGGTGATTCTGATTCTCACAACAGACGCAATGATCTTCATCTCAACATCGTCAAAAGCACCAATTTTTAGGTGTGCCTATTCCTTAGGAAATACGAAAGTTCTTCTAGCGAAAATAGAACCGATTTTCATCTTAACCCTATAAAAATTCGCCATGCTGCTCTATTGAGTTAGTACCCCTGCCTTGTGGCAAAAAAGCTTAAGTAAGTTGGTAGCATGGTGCATTTGAGCACCGTCTTCATTGGGTTACATTCTACCCTTACTCTTTACTAAATTTGATCTGCCAGCTGATTCTTTTGCGTAGCGGTTTCCTTGCCGCAAGCGCTGCAGTAGGGGAGAAGAGTTTGGGTGACTTCGTTGCACTCGTAGCATTGATCGAAGAGCGCTTCGCCGCAGGAGGGGCAGCTATAGCGAGATGACTTCTTTTGGCCAAATGCTTCACCATGTAGCTTGGGGCCTCTCTTGGTCCAGACGGCTTGCTGGAATGCGCCGCGAAGTATTGGAAAATTGCAAATGGGGCAGCGATGGTTTTGGTACGCTTCGCGATGGCGATTCAGGAGTGTAGCTTTGCGCGGGCGCGCTGATGAACGAATAGCCCAAGCGAGGAACGCGGCTAGGATTCCGATCGTCGCAAGGATGGCAATGTATTTAAAAAAATCGCGTGGAAAATGATCCCACATCACTAGCCACACCATCCAAAATGTCGATACCAAAGCCGCCCAATTAAAAGGTTGGTAAATGCTGCCTCGTTTTTTCCGAACGCGCCAAGCGGAGAGCAGCAATAAGGGGACAACAAGTGCTAGTTTAAGTGAAGCGACCTTCAAGTCGTGTGAGCGCTGTTCAATGTTGAACTCCGTTTGAGCTTTGTCTTGGAACTGCCGCAGTTCTTTGTTGATAGCTGCGATTGATTGGTTGAGTTGATGCCTCTCGCTGTTTAGTGAGGCGATCGATTCGTTGGCTGACTCGAAGTCATCTTGCGCGGCATAAAAACGGCTGCGTGCATTTTCCATTGCCTGCTGGTCAACTTCGCTGGGTTTTCCGCCTCTTTCAAGACTGAGTCGCTGCAAATCGGCAATTTTGGTGAGCGCTGTCTCCGAATTGATCATACTTTGCTGTAGGTTTTTTTGTATTTCCTGTTGCCGCTTTATCTGTTTTTCGATCTCGGTAAGTTGATCACTTAATTCGTTAGCGGTGCTTTGTTTTTCCTCTGGAATGTTCCGTTGCTGGATTGCGTTATAATTTGGTCCCGGCAAATCGCCGATGTCGTTGAGCATGAAGCTAAGCAACCAAATAAAAAACAACGTGAGCAACAGGCTTAAAAAGCTTGTTGCCAATCGAAGGGGCAAAGGTGCTCTTTGTTTTTGTAAGTTATCGGCCACAACTGGTCATTACTAGACATGTTTAGCCCAGTCAATCAGAGAAACAATTGATTGCTTTCTTTTTCAAAGGCAACAAAACCTCTACGAAATCGCCGACCAACTCCGTAAACACGGAGCCAAGACTGCTGAAGAATTAATAGCACAAGGAAATGAAATGCTCGCAAACACTATCATTAAAACTTTGTGATATTCATTGAGAAAAGGGAGATGCATTAGGATCCCCACCGTCTCAGACTTCGATTCATTGGTTTTAAAATTAGGAATAGGGTTCGATTCCCTTCACCCGCTCCACTTCTCCACCCTTCATTCTGAACGGTTTACAACTTCGATAGAGTTGTGTGGATTCTGATTCTCACAACGGATTCAATGAGCTTCATCTGAGATTTGATGCTTCGACTAATCGTTTTTTGTCCCCATTTGGTTATTAGCAGACAATAATTAACGGAAACCATTTTCCATTGGTGCCGTCTTGAGAGAGTTATTGTGAATCGTCGAGAGGAAATGACGTTTGAGATTTTGGTCCGTGAGAACACGCGGATGCTGACAGTATTTCTCCGTTCACGATCGAATGACGAGGCCGCAGTGGATGACCTGTTTCAAGAAACGATGCTTGTGGCCTGGAGGCGCCTCGATGATTGCGACCTGTCACGTCCATTTGGCCCTTGGTTGAGAGGGATTGCCCATCGACTTGTACTGGCACATTACCGAAAACAAAAACGCAATCTACTGCCATTGTCTGACGAAATTTTGGAAATGGTAGATGAACATTTCGAAAACATCCACGCACATCCTGGCGACACTTGGGATGAAAAGATTGGGGCATTGCACAAGTGCCTCGAGTCATTGCCGGAAAAACACCGGACTGTTGTGCAGGAACGATACCTAGAGGATGAACCGGTCAAGTGCGTGGCGGACCGGTTGTGTATTTCCTTGGAAGCCTGCAAAAAACGTCTGCAACGAGCCCGAGCTATGCTGGCCAAGTGCCTTCGACTAAAGGGTGTACTTGCCACAGGGATGAAACAGGCATGAGTAAAGATCAAACGAGTCCAAACGAGGAGCATTTGAGCCAATGTAACGAGGATGATATTAAACAATCTTCTAATAACGATCAGGCCGTTTCTGAGGAGTCGCATCAAATAACTGCCGACGAAATAGTAATCCATGGACTGCTATCAGATATGGGTCGACGCACTCCTAATGAGGACGAGATGCGGGTTCAAGCGGTGATGCGGGCGATTAATGAAAAAAAAGAAGTGAAACCGTTTTGGTGGGGTTTGTTGCTAAAGCCTCAAAGGGTGGCATTGGGTTTATCTGCTTTGGTTGTTTGTTTCATTTTTTCTTTGGTAATTCAGGATTTCAATTCCGTACACGCAGCTTCGGCTACTTTGGAAAAGATTATCGCTGCAGCCCATAAAATGGGTGATCGCACATATTCCATATGGGTGATCGAGAATTATAAAGAGGTCCACCCGCCGCAGCGGAAGCGCCCTGAGGAACTAGACGGTGCGAGACTGTATGTTCGTGGTCATGATCAATATGTATTGATCCAAAAAATTATCAACGGTGGGCAGCGACTTACCGGGTGCGATGGTGAATTGGCTTGGGCGATGCGTGTTGATGGCCCAGTTCACGTTAGCTCTGATCTGAGGAGGTTTCGCGGTGGCCTACCGGGACATCAAAACGAGTTACCTTTTATCAATCTCAATGCCCAACTTAATCAATTGCATGAAAAATACGAATTGGAACTTCTGCCTGAAGCAGGACGCGAAGTTGAGGGACGCGTGATGGCAGGATTGTTGGGCATAAAGAAATCACGGGATGTAGGTGGCCCCAAACGAATTGAGATTTGGGCTGACGAGCAAACGGGCGTCATACACCGCATGATCATGGATGGAATGCCTCGAGCAAAAGGTGGGCCTCGGAGTTTGATAATGGAGTTGATCAGCCAAACTGAACTGCCTGTCGATTTCTATTCACACACCTCTCATCACGAACTCAACCGTAAAATCAGATTCGAGTAAAAAACGATGATTCGAACACATCTCAAAACACTCATTGCTGCGCTCGTGTGCGCCACTGCTTTCGTGCGAGCCGAGGCCAATCTGTTTCCCTCATTAGAAATGACATCAAATCACGTTGCCTCAAATGACACTCAATAACATTGCCATAAAAGCGGCGCTCGCCTTGAGCCTAGCCACGGCCGCGCACGCCGCCGACCGACCAAATTTTGTATTCCTACAGGGCGAAGCCCAAGGCTGGAGTAGTATGTCCATCCAGATGGACCCGAATAACCCGGCGTCCAAAAGCGATTTTTTCCATACACCCTCCCTCGCCCGGCTGGCCGAAGGTGGCATGCGTTTTTCGCGTTTCTACGCGCCGTCGCCACGCTGCACGCCATCACGCGCCGCCTATTTGACGGGCAAAAGCCCCGCGCAGCTGCACATGACCTATATCAATCCGAGCCCGATGACCGGACGGGTTCAACTGCCCCGCACCTCGACCGAGCTTCCTTTGTCTGAGGTCACCATCGCCGAACACATGAAGACCGCTGGCTATGCCACTGCGCATTTCGGCAAATGGCACGTCGGCCGCGCCAATCCAGCCCAACACGGATTCGACGAAAACGATGGCTCCAACAGCAACGCCGGTCCCGAGCGCGTTCCAAATCCCAATCCAAAACAGGCCTACGAAACTGCGACCAAGGGCATTGAATTCATGACCCGTCAAGCCAAGATCGGGAAGCCCTTCTTCCTTCAGATTTCCCAATACGGCGGACGTAGCGCACTCGACGCTAAGCGCGAAACCATGGAAACAATGCGCCAACGGGTAGGCCGACGGGACGATCGTTTCATCGGAGCCGCTGCGGTCGCCTTGGACATGGATATCAACATCGGCCGCATCCTTGACACACTCGATAAACTTGGACTTGCAGAGAACACCTACGTCTACTACACCGCCGATCACGGGACGCCAGGTCGCAACGGCCCACTAGCCAACGGCAAAGGCTCCGTCAAGGAGGGCGGACTGCGCGTGCCACTGATCTTCAGAGGGCCCGGCATTCAATCTGGCAGTTTCTCAACCATCCTCGCCTCGGGCGTGGATTTGTTTCCCACCGTCGCGGAATTGGCCGGCATCCGCATTCCCCTGCCCGCCGGTGTCGAGGGCGGAAGTCTCAAGCCGCTCCTGTTCAATCAAGGCACAGGCGCGATCACGCGACCGGGTGAGGCATTCGTTGCTCACTTCCCACATTACGACGGCGATCCGATCGGCCCTGCATCGGCTATCTACGACGGGGATTTCAAACTGATCCGTGCCTACGAGTCCGGTGACCGCTTTCTCTACAAGCTCAGCGACGACCTCGGCGAACGGAATAATCTCGCCTCGCAGATGCCGGGCAAGGCAGCCGAACTGGATCAACGATTGACAGCCTATCTCAAAAGGGTGAAGGCACAGGTACCCAATGTCGACATGTCCCAGCCTGTCCTGGCCGGCAAATCTCGCCGAGGCGACCGCCCACCCCGAGGACGCTTCGGCACTGGGGAACGTATAAGTATGTTTTCCATTTTGGATAAGAATCAGGACGGAGCGCTTTCACTGGTAGAATTGAATCAATTGCCGAGCCTGCTTCAAAGTTTGGATAAGAATCAGGACGGTAAGTTGAGCGCTCAGGAAACTGCATCCTTTCTATCTCAAAAAAGATCTTTGTTTAGAGGAAAATAAAGCAATTCATAAAAGTATTTTATCATGAAAACAACTATACTCATAATGTTGTCATTAACTTTAGTTTTATCAACTAAGGCACAATCAAACCAAAAAGTCGTTAAGTCCAAAGTTGGACCAGATATTGTAGCATATCAAAAAGCTGGATCTTCAGCACAGGGCCAAAACCAACCAAAAAGAAAGAGGCAGCGACGAGGTGGGCGTGGCGGCTCAGCTCCCGGAGGTAAAAGAAAGCCGACCATGTCAGACACCCTGAGGGCCAATGTTTATGCTGATAACACTTTCATAATGTATATCAACGGAAACCTCGTCGCTGTAGATTCCATAGAGTTTATTCCCCACAACGTGGTCTCTGTTGATGTTTTGCCAGAGTATCCTATGACCATTGCTGTTATGGCTAAGGACAACGCAGATCAAGAAACGGGCATGGAATATGAGAATACAAACATAGGGGATGGGGGATTCATTCTCAAAATTGGTGAGAAAATTGTTTCCGGAAAACACTGGAAAGCAAAAAACTTTTTTCATGGACCCGTCAATGGAAACGTCTCCAATCCTCGTGTTCTGCGCACGCCCATTCCGACTAACTGGCAGGCTGTCGGTTTCGACGACAGTCTATGGAAGAACGCGAAGGAATACACCGAGGAAGAAATCGGCCCCAAGGCGCCCTACTTCGAGCACGACTTTGCGGAAGCCAAATGGATCTGGAGCGACGACCTCAAACTGGACAACACCGTCATCTTCCGTTTCAAGATCGACGGCCCAAAAGCAGATTTCTACACCGGCCGATAACCACCGAACCGACCGCGGGCAAAGAACCTTGTAACCTTAAAGCCCATTAACGAGCCACAACCAAACATGTGAATGTTACGCTACTTTCCTATTATGAAAACGCCTATTATGAAAACAATTCATCGTTCAACCTGTTGCGCAGTCGTGCTGACCTGTGCCTTCAACGCGCTCGCCCATGACGGCCATCGGCATGACGATTCGTCAGTCATATCAAGCGCATCACGCATCTGGAAAGACACTGCCGGAAAACCGATTCACGAAGGCAGCTTCGCCGCCGCTCGCGATGACAGCGTGATCGTCGAGAATCAGGACGGCGACTTTCTCTCGATTGAAATCGAACGCCTCGACAAGACCGACCGCGCCCTGATTGACGACCAACTGGAACAAGCGCGCCGGATCAACACCCAGCCGATCCGGCAAATCGCAGCCTCCGGCGACACCCTCATCCCCGCTAATTCCAGCGCCTACCTCGACCTGCTGCAACGCAGCTTCGGAGCCTTCGCTTCCAAGGTCAAAACCCGCTCGGACGCCAGATTCTTCTATGTGGAATCCGATTCCATTCCCGACCACCAGATGATGGTTGGCATCACCGCCTGGCAGCAGCAGGTTCCGATTCCCCAACCCTACACAGGAGCCAACGCCTGGCAGATTCCGCTGCATCCGGTCAAGGCTCGCAACCCGATGTCCGCCAAAGAACACTTCTTCCGCGGGGCCATCGCCCTCGCCGCGAACGGCATACCCATTTTCAACCCCATCAAGAACGACGGCCGCACCGACACCGTCGTCGCGGGCGAACTGGACAAGTGGGGTGGCCACTGCGGGCGCGCCGACGACTACCACTATCACATCGCACCGGTCCACTTGCAGAAGACGGTCGGCGCCGGCAACCCGGTCGCTTTCGCGCTCGACGGCTACCCTGTTTTCGGTCTCACAGAGCCGGACGGTTCCCCCGTTGGCAAACTGGATTGGATGAACGGCCACACGGACAAGAACGGCCATTACCACTACCACGCGACCAGGACTTACCCCTACCTGATCGGCGGTTTCTACGGCGAAGTCGTCGAAGGCGGCGGCCAGGTCGATCCCCAACCACGCGCCCAGGGAGTGCGTCCCTATACCCAGCCACTGCGAGGCGCAAAAATCACCGATTTCACCGGCAATCTAAAATCGGGCTACAGTCTCAAATACTCGCAAAACGGACGCGATGGATTCGTCAACTATAAGGTCCTCGACAACGGCAACGTCACCTTCAACTTTATCGACGCATCCGGAGAAACAAAATCCGAAACTTTCGAACCCCGCCAACGCGGCGGTGGTGGTGGCGACCGACGCGAACGCGGCCAGGGCGGACAACGTCGGCCTCGCCCCGATAGAAACCGCGCTCCGCCCCCACGCCGGCCGCAAGATCGAAGCGAGGCTGAACTGGCTGCGCAGCCGACCACACAACTCACGCAAAATCGCGAACGACGCCCCGAAGGCAGACAAGGTCGCGGCCAGGGTCAAGGCAGACAACGCGGCCAGGGTCAAGGCAGACAACGCGGCCAGGGCCAAGGCAGACAACGCGGCCAGGGCCAAGGCGGGCAACGCGGCGGCGGCGATCTGCTGCTGCGCGCGCTCGACGCCAACAACGACGGCGATCTGTCGCCGGACGAATTGAAAAACGCTGAGGCCGCGCTGCGCAAACTCGACAAGAACGGCGACGGACAACTCAGCCGCGAAGAAACCCGCGGCCAGGGCGGCGGACGCGGTCAAGGCGGCGGACGGGAGCAAGGCGGTCGTCCCCCTGGCGATCGTGGAGATGCGAGACCGGTGGGCAATCCAAGCGCGCCCGCCGCGACACCGTATATAATCAATCCGAAACGCAGCGGCGAATTCAAGCTCACTAGTCCTGTGGTCGCGAATAACGGACCGCTACCGAAGGAATATAATGGAGACGGCGCGGGCGCGACCTTGCCGCTTGAATGGAAAGGGGCGCCGGCCGGCACGAAGAGCTTCGCGCTCGTGATGGATCACCTCGCGAGGGGGCCGAACATGAAATGCTACTGGACCATTTGGGACATCCCGCCGTCCGTCACAAGCTTGCCGAAGAACGTGCAGGGCGTTGGCAAACTCGGCGCCACTTGGAAGCGTGGAGAGACCTACATCGCGCCACACTCCCCCGGCGGCGCCAAAACTTACACGCTCCACGTTTATGCGCTTTCCAGGGTTCCGCAGTTTAGCCAACCGCCGCAACAAGTGACGCGCGAAGTCTTGTTGGCCGCCATCAAGGATTCGATTCTCGACAGCGCAGACTTGAACGTGACCTACACCGCTTCCGGTGATGGTGAACGTCGTGGCCCCGGTGATCCTGGCGGCAAAGACCGAGGCCAAAATCGTCCACGCCAATAACCGACACGCAGCCAATGCCAAAAACTCTTCAACCCCATTTTACAATTCTCCGACATCTCCATCCAACTGGCTCCGTCAATGCGGACCTCTAATCGAACCGAAAAAATCCAAGAATATGAAAGCCATCCAAAAACTCCTTCTCGTGGCCGTCGTCATGACAACGTTCGGTCTTTGTTTTTCCACAAGCGCCCAAAACGCCAATCGCGAAGAGATTCAGCGACAAACCGAACGTTTGCGGGAGCCGCTCGGCGTGACCGATAACGATGAGTGGGCCATCATCAGCGAACGCCTCGCCAAGGTGATCGAGCTTCGGGCTGCAGGCGGCGGCAACCGTGACGACAGAGGTCGTGGTGGGCGCGGACAAGGACAGGCAGGGCGCGACCGGGAGCAGACAAACCGCGGACAAGGTGATCGGGATCGGGACGGCGCCCAAGCCGACCGGGGCGGACGCGGACGCGGGCAGGGCGACCGTGCGCAAAGCGGTCAAGGCGGACGCGAACGCGGACAGGGCGACCGTGCGCAAGGCGGCCAAGGCAGACGCGAACGCGGACAGGGCGATCGCGGCCGAGATGGGCGCGGCGGCAACGTCGATCCCAACTCCTCACAGGGTAAACTCCAGGCTGCCTTGGCGCGCAATTCGTCCGAGGGTGAGCTGAACCGCTTGTTGCAAGCCTATCGAGCTGAACGTGAATCCAACGCGAAGAAATTGGAACAAGCCCGAGCGGCCTTGCGCGAGGTGCTGACCGTTCGTCAGGAAGTCGTTCTCGTCATGAACCGATTGCTCAATTAGGTCCAATTGCCAAAGCGAAACAGGCTTATGAAACCAAACCTATCCCGTCTGCTCCTGTGCTTCAGTCTGCTCGCCTTGAGCCTTGCGACCGCCGCGCTCGCCGCTTTTAGCGGCTTGGAGTTTTCTCCATCCTCCCCCGACCACTGAAATCTTTAAGCAACATGAAGAAACTTATCCTGACACTTTCACTGGGTCTCATCGCGGGTTTCGCGATCTCCCAAAGCGCGCCCCAACAACGCCAACGCGACGGGCGCGGCCAAGGCGGAGGCAATCCCATCTACCGCGCCCTTGACGCCAATCGCGACGGGGTGATATCGAAAGCAGAAATCACCAATGCAATGTCCGCGCTGCTCAAACTCGATGCGGACAAGGACGGCAAGCTCAGCTCCACAGAACTAGGACGCGACAATCGCCAGGGCGGTGGCGGACAGAATCGCGGAACTCAAACTTCCTCCACTCGCGGCGGCGGCGGACGCAGCAGTTCTGGGGGACAGATCGTAAGAGGCATTAAGATGCCAACGCCTTTGTTTCGCACAGAAGTACCAGAACACATTTATGACATAATTTTGGGTAAACCAACAAAAACTGCAGTGACGGCTAGCGTTCTCGCTTATCAGGATCTTCATTTCCGAATCGGTGTAGGTACTGAACCTGATGCTTTAGGCAAAACCTTAAATATTGGCCTGCTAGAGGCGGGTATCCCCAAAGAAGTTTTAATTGATGGGTTGAAAGCCGGCACCCAATATTTCTACAAACTTCAGTACGGAAAGAGCCTAACCAACCTAAATGAAAGTGAGGTTTATCAATTCCACACATCACGGGATGCAGGCGACAGTTTTGTTTTCACCGTACAAGCTGATTCTCATTTGGATTTTGGTACAGACCCCGCCGTTTACGAACAAACTTTGAAGAATGCACTCGCATCAAAACCGGATTTTCATTTTGCTCTAGGAGATGCTTTTTTTTCTGATAAAAGAGTAAGATATCAGGACGCCCTGGATCAGTACATTGCACAACGATATTACTTTGGCTTGTTGTGCCATTCCGCTCCTTTGTTTTTCGCACTTGGAAACCATGATGGCGAATCTGGCTACCGTGATAATGGAAGGCCGGAAAACATTGCAGTTTGGTCAGCAAAAACACGGAACAAATATATCCCGAACCCTACCCCCAATGCATTTTATGGTGGCAACACTTCAGTTCATCCTGAAATTGGATTATTAAAGAATTACTATGCTTGGGACTGGGGAGACGCACAATTCATTGTGCTTGATCCTTTTTGGTACTCAGGACGTGGAGGTCGAGACGGGATGTGGGCCAAATCACTTGGCAAAAAACAGTATGATTGGCTGAAGGAAACCTTGGAAAACAGCGAGGCATCTTACCGGTTCATTTTTTTGCACTATCTCGTGGGTGGAATGGATAACCAAACCAGGGGCGGGGTTAATATTGCCAATTTATACGAATGGGGCGGAAAAAATAGCTCCAACGAAGATGAATGGGCAGTTAAACGCCCGGGTTGGGAAAAACCAATCCATCAATTACTTGTCCAGCATAATGTAAGTATCGTGTTTCACGGGCACGACCATTTGTACGCCAAGGAGGAACTGGACGGGGTAATTTATCAGGAAGTTCCGCAACCGGGCCATCGTTCAGGAAACACTCGCAGCGCTGGATCCTATGGCTATGATCAAAGAAACGTTATAGGAAGCTCTGGCCACGTTCGGGTTGCGGTTACTAACAGCGAGGTCAAGGTGGAATATGTAAAGACACGTGTTGGTGGTACGGAGTTGACTGTTTCACAACGTAGGTATGTGGCTGACTCTTATTCAGTGAAGTCCTTAAACATTAAGCCATAACTATTCAGAGGTTTCAGATTCGTGTTGATTAAGCGGAGCCTAGGCAAAGCAGTATCCTAACTCCTCATTAAAGGCTTAAATTAACAATTACCTAAATTCCCTACAATATTTGCAATAAATAAATATTAAGCACTACCTTCTTTACTCTCTAATTAAGGATTAGACTGTTTACTATAACAATATCTAAATTAACAAGTCTGCTTTTGCATATACAATAACTATAAAAGGATATATTCCAATAGGGTAATAAAGAAAACTTAAAATAACTTAAGTGGACTTTCGTTGGAGCGGTTACGCTGGGGAGACTTTTGTTAACCAACCCGGGCAATGTATACGTAATGACACTAATTTCGTAATCAAAAAGCCCCCTTGGGCTAACTTGGCCGCTAACTCTTCTGAGATTTCCAAATGGGCCAATGGGGTGTTCTATTGTGATTCAAATGGCTGATACTTTTTCAAGGAAATATAACGGAAGACATTGCCCCCGAGTCGGGGGCAATTGACTTCCTTTGACAGAACTTTTCTGAGGGGCTCTTTTACTTTTTTAATGTCGCTGGCCAAACGACGGAAGCGCGACCAGTTAATCGAAATTAACAACAGAGTACCTTTTTCAAGGCGATAGGAACCATGCTAATAACCTACGCTTACCTCTGCCATGCACATCACTTCGGGCATGAGGTTGGAATTTAACCAACGGTTTTTTTTCTGCCCAGTCGCTTTGGGCTCGCTTCAGCTGCCAAGGAATGTGAGTTGCGAACTCCGACACCCGCGATGGGACTCCCGGCAGAAAACTCTAGGATTTCTCCCCAGAGGCAAAACGGGTTCGGACCGTTTTTTACTAGACGTTTTCTTTTTATGCTTCCTTCAAATATCTTTCATAAGATTTTTCGTTAGCTTTGATCCACTCTTTGTATTGTTCATTATAGGTTCCAATATGTTTAATCAAATCAATGGTTTGCTCCATCATCTCTGTTGAAAAGCGATGAAAGTGGGAGCAGCTACCGGAACCCCTGATAAATCTAAGCATGTGTTGCCTAATTAAAGTTAGGTGAGCCGCCAGAGGTTTTCTCCACCTCCTATGTTTCTTTATCTCCATGCCTTGTAATACACTTCTAAACTGGATCGGGAACATCCCAACGCCGAGAAATTGCAGCTTTAACGAACGATTGGCAAACCGAAGAGGGGAACAAGATCAAAAATAGACCAAAAACCTAAGTAAAAAGGCCAAAATAAAAATATTCTTTTGAATCAGGGCGGCCTTGGCGGTCGAGCGCGAAACTTAAAAAACTGTTTCCTTCTACTTCCGGCCATCTAGCCATTCAGAGGCCCCAAAGCAGTTCACAGTGGATTTTTAACGCCGATAGATACCCCAAAGAGGCCCCGAAGCCGCAGGAACGGGAAATTTACTACAGAATGTTAACAATCTCCTAATTCAACTAACAAAAATGACGCCTAAAAAAATCTGTTTTTTATTCAATGAAATCATTGACTTTTGTTAGCTATTATAGTCTAATCACTTCAGCAGGGGAAAGGTTCCTGCAACAAGCAAAAATACGACAAAATGAAATACAAAATAGAATACCTCAAAGGACTGGAAATGTTCATCTACGAGAACGTTTCCCTCTTGGGCTCGTTTGATAACTGGAATGAAGACAGGCGCAGCAACGTGGGCTTCCAAGCTCTTAACGAAGATATGGAGCCACGCCGCTTCCGGTACGACTCAGTTAAAGCTATCACGCTGATGAAATGAACCATGAGGGCGCAAGCCCTCTTTTTTATCATTATGAAAAACAAGAAAATGACCGTACATCTTTGGAGTCGCGTATCATCTTTGGGCCAATCACCCGCCTATCAAAACGAGCAACTGCTCAAAGAGTACCCAGAAGGAAAACTATGGGAGTGCAAGATATCTGGAGCCGCTAAGAGAAAGCCCGTTAGAGAGTCCATGCTTGAAGCTATGAAAGAGGGAGACTTAGTAGTGGCTACAAGGCTCAGCCGGATTAGTCGTACGTTGAAAGATTTGTTGGGCTTTTTCGAGGCTGTAGAATCCAAGGGCGCTCATATCCGAATACTGAATGAGCAAATAGATACCTCCACACCGGCGGGGCGACTGCAAATGCACCTCCTTTCTGCAATATCCGAATGGCAAAGAGAGGTTATCCGAGAAAATACGGATAGAGGACGTAAGGCGGCTCTCGCAAGAGGAGTGAAATTCGGGCGGGCGTCTTCGCTATCGAAAAAACGAATTGAGCGTATACGTAGTGCCCGCGCCCATGGAAAGACATACAGAGACATAGCCGCGGAGGAGAGCCTTTCGGGCGCGTATGTCCATAGGCTATGCAACCCGGACAAAAACAAAGTGTACAACGAGGATCACTTGAACCGAATGAAAGAAAAAAGGGCCGCCGCCGCCAAAACCTAAGGGAAAAAATTAACCCGTAGGAAAAATAGACGACGACGACCACAAGCGCGAGATACGACTCTCGCTCAGCCAAGCTAAGACAGTAATCCTTAAATGTCTAAATGAATCATTATCGCTACGATGTTCCCTTCTTCATCCTTCAAACCAATAACGTCATAGATAGCGTCTCCGAATAACGTTCTGGTTGCTAGTGCCAATCCGAAACCATCACGACTCCCACCAACGACTCCTGCACCATTAGGACTATCAAGGGTTGCATGACACGCTCCCACAAAACTAAAACTCTCTTCATATCCGGTGGGAACTTTAACCTCTACCCAGTCACCATCATTGAGATGTTGATTCGGTGTTTTGCCTGTTGATAATTTCGCTCCGAAGTTCGGAAAGAATTCATCCACACCTTCGGTAAACTTTTTTGGGAGTTGGTTTTTGTATTGATAAACCTTGCCGTCTTTATCGGCATACCGACGTATGGAGAAAAATTGTCCATCTTGTTTCCAGTCTTTTAAATAGAGAGGGTCAACGACCATTAGTTGTCCAGAATCAACACCTACTTGCCCAAGCACCACCTCTTCGAGTAACGGATAATCTTCATTATCCCCATTTGTTTTTTTCGGTAATTTAACCATGTTACCATATTATACTAATAGTGGTAATATATCAAGATCTAAATCTTTAAAATAAAAAAGAATTTAGAATTTATCTTTCTTTGTTTGCTTTGATTCGTTTTCACTTATAGCGCTATAAGTGAATTGGGCGGGGCATTGTTTTCAACTATTGAAGGCAGAATTTCCCAATATGCTTTAGCCTCTTTTGGCGCGAGTGCTTTGATGTAATGCTTCCGAAGAACCTCTACTGAGTTACCCATTAGCCTCTCTAGCGCGTTTAACCCCCTCTCAGAGTGAGTAGCATACCAATTGCTTGCGTAGGTATGCCGCAACACATCCGGAGTCCAATTCCCCGGTCCCAGCCCGACCTTCTCCCTTACTCTCTCAAGGGCATTCTCATGTGTCTTGATCGGCCCTTTTTTCTTTGCGCACAGTTTTAACCACTCAATACCGGTTGGATGAAGCTCTGCATAATGGAATCTTGTCTTAGATTTACGGACTTTGATTGTTAGCGATCCGTTGGGGTTGATTAAATTCCAGTCAATATCCTCCCAATACATCTTGGCGGCTTCAGACCAAGGTCTAAGCCCAGCAAACAACGAAAATACAATCCCGGGCAAGGCGTAGTCTCGGCCACATAATCTACGGCGACTGGTATCGGTATCATTCCAAGCAGCGTTGAGTAATCGTGCAACATCTTCGTTTCCTAATGTTTGAACTTCTCCTCGCTCAACCGTGAAAGAAAGACCATCACAAGGGTTTTCAGTGATCCATTTGCGTTTGGGGCTCATGCACCATTTGAAAAACATTTTGAATTGTGTCAGGCGAGTTCTTCGTGATTGTTGGCTTAAAGGTTTACCGTCCTCTCGCTTTGCTGTTTTTAGGTAAGTCTCGACCATCTGGTGTGTGACAGCGTTTACTTTTTTCCAAAGCCAAGCGTTATTGAGGTACTTTTTCGCCTGTTGCGCATCTCGCTTCCCATCCTTTGACAGCGTTTTCCCGCCCTTACCTCCAAAGGGCAATATCTTCTCCTTGTAATACTGATCGGCCGCTAAAAGCACCGAAGGCACATGACTCTCAAGCGCAGCTTTCATTTGAAACTTTCGTCCCTCCCGGGCCAATTCAATCAATGACTCGAAGGACAACTCTGGTAACTCGAATTCTTTACGTGTTTGCTCAATTTGGCTGCTCCACACTTTGAAAGTGGCAGAATCCTTTGCCTTGAATGCGGCCGATTGAAAACCGAGGCTCCAGCAGTCACTAGCAATTTGCTGTGCCTTATCCTTTGCCTCCGCTTTTGTTGCGAACCACTCTCTCTGTGTGCCTACCCAACTTTTTCCGCGAGCATCGACAACATATCCTGATTTACCATGCTTCTTCTCGGACCTAACTCGAGGCCAAGTTGCACGAACTAAATTGGAGGATTTAACTGCCACTTCCTCCTTTCTTAGTTTGGGGAGAGTTGATTTAAAGTCAAGATAATTTGTTATTAATATATCTTTAAATGTTAAATTTCATTGTTAAATAAAGCTCATATTTAAGAAGCTTATCCGTAACCGAACAACGAAAGTTGGCACCAGATTGGCACCACGATCGCTAAAGTATGAGAATTAAAAGAAGAGGCTTTACGTGGAAATTACGTAAAGCCTTGAAATACGGGGGTTAAAAGATGGAGCCAGTGGTCGGGATTGAACCGACGACCTGCTGTTTACGAAACAGCTGCTCTACCACTGAGCTACACTGGCGAATGCTGAATTGACCTCAGTTATGGCCAATAATATCAGCAAAAAAGGCATTATAGCCAATGCTTACCCGAAGCTCAATTTTAAAAATATGACTTTTTTAATCCCAAA
>Ga0233439_10003232_pt1 | contig 17252 bp, 14 predicted proteins | sample SI_123_September_6_FD_182713 | JGI IMG/M metagenome (GOLD analysis project Ga0233439, IMG submission 182713) | Seawater microbial communities from Saanich Inlet, British Columbia, Canada - SI_123_September2016_100_MG | ecosystem: Environmental > Aquatic > Marine > Inlet | place: Canada: British... | reverse complement strand
TTACAAAGGATTGAAAGTAGCACTAAATCTCTAAGGTAGGTTCTTTTTTAGAATAAAATTTATTTACAAATAAAATTCCAATTGAGAAAATACCTGTAACAATCAATAGAATTTCTAAAGTAGACATTAAAGAATGCGAAAATGCATCTTCAATAGAAATTACATTTATCTGAGAAATAAAATTAGCATATGAAAAAACAAAGTAATTTGCAGCCCAATGAATCAAGAGAGAAACAACAAAACCATATCGAAGATACACCCAACCTAGAATTATTCCACTTGCTGCAGCTTGGGCAAACTTTCCAGTACTCCAAGAATCACCAAATGCAATATGTGCAAATCCAAAAAGAACACCTACAAAAATCACTAAAAGAAATGCTTTTTTTGCATCATAGATATTCAAATTAACAGGACTCCACAAACATTTGACAAAATATTTCAAAGAGGGCTTTACAGAATAGAGAGCAAATAATGGAATTCCAATTAAAATTAGACGAAAACCAAACTCTTCAAGAAGAGGAGCTAAACTAACATAGAAAAATTGAATTAAATTATTTTCAGCCAGTGGAGGGATGATTTCAAGACCCATTCCTTCTTGAACATAGTTTATCAGAGTTGAGATTAAAATTAAAATTGAAAACCATGTAGTTATTCCAATCATGTAATTTACGCGTGTATTATATTTTCCAAATGAAATAATGGGTGAAAGAGTTTTGAAAAAATCATGACGAGGCCCAAGAATGGCAATTGCAAAAAGAACAAGATAAAAAATCCACAACACAACAAAAGCATCACCTAAACTAACATCAAGTGGAGATTTGTAAAAATCAGTCCCATCAAAAATATCCAAGTGAGTTAAAGGATATTCAAAATTAATATCGCCCCCAACATTTGTTTCAAAAACTACATAAATTCCAATTGGGAATGATACTAAAAGTAAACCAAAAACTACTGAAAGTAATGCGGTGAATGGAATTCCAATTGACTGAAGTATTTTATTTGAATTTTGCAATTGCGCTCTAATGTAATTCTATGGTATCTTCTGCAAATCCTAAATGAATCAAAGTCTCTTTGATTGTATCTCGATGATCTCCTTGTAAGAATATGTAACCTTCTTTTGCAGTTCCACCACATGCATATTTGTTTTTGAGATCTTTTGCCACAGTTTCTAGATTATTTATCTTAGGATCCAACCCTTCAATCATCGTACCCTTTTTCTTAAAACGCCTAGTTTCTAATCTAATAATGATTTTAGTACTATCTTTGGCAAGTTCACCACATGCGCACAAATCTTCTGGAAGACCACAAGTATTACAAATTACTGCCATTCGTTCGAAATGAATTCAATTATTCACACTATTAAGCCTTGTTTGAATATTATAAAAAAATAAAAAATAAACGGATTTTTTAGATAGAAAATTAAAGATAATCAATGACAGAAGAACTTACAAAAAAAGCAGCTGAAATGCTTCTTCAAGGAGCCACATTACTCAGTGAACCTTGTCCATACTGTGCAGGTGTCAGAGTTATGAAAGAAGGACAAGCATTATGCATTAGTTGTGGCAAACAACCAGAAAAAAAAGAGATACCAGTTGAAAATCAACCAAAAGAGGCATCATCAATTGAAAAAACATTTGAGAAGAAATTAGAGGATCTCTCAAAGGAATTGGAACAAGAAAAAGATCAAGAAAAACAACAAAATATCCTAAAAACGATCAACTCATTATTAGAAACAATAGAGAAAATGAAAGGAAAACAATAAAGTTTTTATGTTAAAATCCGTCATGACGAATTGTAATGGCAGATAAGAAATCAGCACCACTTCCAGCATCAAGTGGAGGCCTCATGAGATTCTTTGAAGATGAGACAAAGGGATTCAAAATGGATCCAAAAATTGTAGTAACAATCCCAATTAGTTTAATTGTCGTTTCATGGGTAATCGATTTATTTTTAGCTCCGTGAAGGAACAATGGAACAAGAAATAGATGATGTTTCAAATATACACAATAGATTTTCCCTTACTCTAGTTAATCCATCATCAAAATATTTTTCACTAGTTGTTTCAATGGTAGTAGCATCAGTTACTGTACTTGCAGTATATTTTGGATATTTGAGTAATTTAGGATTTGAAGAGAATTGGTATCGGTTACCAATTGTTTTAGGAGTATTAGCTTTAACACAATTATTAGATTCACGATTTGCAAAAAAGAAAGAATATTCAAAATCATTGCATTCATCCCTTTTTGGAAATATGTTATGGACTGTCACACTTTTGATGGGAATACTTTCAAGCATAGTTTTGTCAAAAGATTTAGAACTTTTCTTCATTACTTTTGGATTATTACTTTTTGCAAGTTTTAGAATAGGAATTTACACTACAGTTCTTGGAGCAAGTCTCAAAAAAGCATTGGCCATTTGTCTCATTCAACCGCTAGCAATGTTTTTGGTATTAATTCCACAAGATTTATGGATTTCAATACTTAGTGAACCAGTTGGGTTGGGATATGGAATATCTTTTATCATAATTGCAAGTGCATGGTCATTTGTAACTGACAGAGCAGGAAGACCAGGAATGGAGAGTACGCATAAAACAATTCAAGCATATCTCGCATCACAAGGAAACGATTTTGAAGATGCCGAAATGCTCATGGAGGAACGCTCAACTGAAACCAAAATAAATACATCACAGATAAAATTTTCAACACAGAACGGGCAAAAGGAATTCAGAATGGTATTACCAGGAATACATCCAGGACCGTATCACCCCGTAGGAGGAAGCAATATCCCTTACCTAATTTACAAAAATTTATCATCATCAGCAATGATCATGCACAGTATTTCAGATCATGCATTGAATCTTCCATCAAGAAATGAAGTTGAAAGATTTTTGAAAGATTTAGAGAGCAGCAAAGTCAAAGAAGAAGGTATGAAATGTACAGAACCAGTAACAGTTCGAATAAACAAAGCCAGAGTAACAGGTTTACTTTTTGGAAATAATCCACTATTGTTTTTATCATTATCACCACAGGGTATGGAGGATCTTCCTAGCTACATGAAAACAGAAATAGTCCAGTATGCAAATAATAGAAATTATTCAAAAACACTGATTGTGGATACGCATAATGCAATGGGTGAGGAAATTTCAAAAGAGGATGGAGAAGACATGTTAAAAGCTGCAAAATCATGTTTGGATACTCTAATTACAAAAGAGAGTTTTCCAATAGAGTTCGGCTATGCTAATACGGATGAAATGGATGTATGGACCGAAGACTTGGGAATGGGAGGATTAGGAATTATTTGTCTTAAAATTAATGAGAAAAAATATTTCCTAGGGTGGGCAGATTCCAACAATATGGAGAACGGAGTCAGAGAGAAAATCACAGATATTTTTGCAAAAAGAGATTATCAATTACTTGAAATTTGTACATCAGATACACATTATGCACCAGTTAAACCCAGGAATAGAAATGGATACTACCAATTAGGATTAATTACAAGTGCAGATAAACTAGCAAAATGGTTTTTTGAAATTGCAAAAAGTGCAGAAAATAATACCGCATCAGCAAAATTTGAAATTTTAGAAAATGAATCAAATGTAAAAGTAATGGGACAGGGAATTTACGAAGATTATTCCAAAGCATTAGATAATTCATTAAAAATTACCAAAGGATTTGTGATTGGATGTGTGATATTGTTTGTAACTAGTTTGTTCCTATAGTCTTCATTTGATCAATATTTCCATAAAATTCATCAATAAATGAAGCAAACTGAAAAATTGGGACTATCGGCACATTCTCAATAAAATCAATCTTATCCTGATACAAAGTTACAATTACAGGCACAGCCATTGCTCCAGGAGTTTTTTCAACATATTGTTTTGTTCTTTCAATTTGTTTTTGAACTGCAGCTGATAATGCAGAGGGACTATATCGCTTCCAATGTTTACAATCAATTAAAATTGCAATTCCAAGTCTAATTCCAACAACATCAATTTCCATTCGAGGTTTTGTCAACATCATATTTTTGATTACTGCAAAATTTTTTTCAGATAAAATTTCTGCAGTCAAACCCTCAAAATCCCTCCACTCTAGTGCAACTGAGATTTCATCTATTGGGTAGCCTTTTTCAAGTAAAGATATCGCAATTTTTAATTTATCACCGTCTTCAAAAAGATATGAATTATCTTTCTTTGTTCCAATATTATTTTTAATAAATTCATCTAAAATTATTTTGGATTCAGCATCACTTATTTTTGTAACAGCAGAAAAATCTTTAACGGATATACCGCCCTCAATAATTCCTTGTAATCCAATTATCATTTTTGGGTGAATTTTCAATTGTTGTGTTTGATTCATGATGGAAATATAGGTTTTAGGAGCTATTAACATCAGGGTATTATGATATAGGTTTTAGTACATGGTTTTAAAATAATCAATATGAAAAAAATGCTAGTTATCATACTAGCTTTATCAGTGTCAACAATTCTGTATGATGAATCATTTGCAGAAAAAAATACATTTTTTGATTCGGTGAAATTTATTCAATATCTAGATGAAAACACAGCACTGGAAGAAGTAAGGAATGGGAATCTTGACATGTATTATTTCACGGTATCACCTGACAGACTAGAAAGTGACCAAAATAGAAGCGGATTACAGGTATTTGATTCCACAGGAGGATCATATAGTATTCTGATAAACCCTGCAGAATCTCAAAAATTCAATCCTTTTTCAAGCAAAGACACCAGATTTGCTCTGAATTATTTAGTGGATAGAAAATTAATTGTAAATGAATTGATGGGAGGCTATGGTTCACCAATTATTTCATACTATAGTCCATCAGACCCAGAATATCTCACAGTAATTGAACAGTTAGAGACGTTCAATTTTAGATATAATCCAACACTTGCAAATGAAATCATCTCAAAAAGTCTGAAAGAAAAAGGAGCAACAAAAATTGATGAAAAATGGCAAATTAATGGAAGTGCAATAGAGATTACAATTTTTATCAGAAGTGATGACCCAGTAAGAAAATCAATCGGTGAAATATTATCAGTTGAATTAGAAAGAATTGGATTTACAGTGAAGAAAGAATTTGGAGATTTGAATAAAGCATTTGTCGTGGTATATGGTTCTAATCCTTCAGATGTAAAATGGAATTTATACACAGAAGGATGGGGACGTTCAGCATTTGTAAGATATGATTCAATAGGATTGGGGCAAATGTATTCCCCATGGTTTTCAAATATGCCAGGATTTAATGATCCGTCATACTGGAATTATGAAAATGAAAAATTAGATTCATTAACTCAAAAAATATACACAGGGAATTTTGAAACATCAGAGCAAAGAACCAAATTAATTCAAGATGCAGTAGTAGAAGGGATTAATGAATCAGTACGTGTTTTTTTAGCAAGTAAAATAGATCAGTATGTTGTAAATGAAGAAACCAGTGGAATTGTTAATGATTTTGGAGCTGGAGTTCCAAGTAGGTTTACACCAATTAATGCAAAGAATAACAATGATGAACTAGTAATAGGAGTCAAGCAAATCTATCAAGGAGCATGGAACCCAGTGATGGGATTAACAGATAGTTATAGTAGACACATTTGGGGAATTATATCAGATCCTGCAACATTCAAACATCCATTCACAGGAGAAACATTTCCCATTAGAGCAACATGGGAAGTGGAAAATGAAGGACCTAATAACAAAATAGACATCCCTCAAGAGGCAATGATGTGGAATCCAATTATTCAAAAATGGGAAAATGTTGAAGCAAATTCACAGTCTACAAGTAAGGTAACATTTGATTTTAAATTCAGTAATTGGCACAATGGTGAAAAAATGGATATGAATGATATTTTACATTCTTTATATTTCACAGTAGAATGGGGAACTCAAACAGATGAAAATGACAAAACATTTGATACAGAATTCACACCAAGAGCTGCTCAAAGCATCCAAACAATCAAAGGAATAAATCAAATCGACGAGGACACCATCGAGGTGTATGTAGATTATTGGCACTTTGATGAAGGAGAAATTGCAGAATGGGCAGCATTATGGAATACAATCCCTTGGGAGATTACTGCAGCCATGGAGAAAGCAGTAATGGATGGAAAAGTATCATTTTCCAGATCAGGGGCTACAAGTAAGAATGTAAACTGGTTATCACTGATTATCCCAAATGATGCAAATACCATAAAAGAGTATTTGAAAGAATTCAAGGAAACAAATCACATCCCACAATCATTTAGTGAAAACAATGAAAGTTCAGAGTATTATCAATCCAGGTATGACTCTTCAATAGACTGGATCCAAAACAAACAACATGCAGTAATAAGCAATGGTCCATTTTATTTAGAATCATATTCACCTGAATCAAGAACTATCAAAGTAATTGGATTTGATGATGATTCATATCCATTCAAAAAGGGAGAATGGGCTAAATTTGAAAAAGCAGAGATACCATCAATTGAAAAAATAGAAATTGAAAAATCAGTTAAGAGAGGAGATGAAGTTAGTATAAGTGTCAAAACAAAAAATTCAGATTTAATTTTATATTTTTTGACAAATAGTAATGGAGAAAATGTTAGTTCAAACACACATTTTGTTAATGATGATAACACCATCATCAAAATATCGCCCGATGAATCTAATCAATTAGGCATAGGAGCAAATAATATCAAAATATTTGCAATATCAGATTCTGTGTTAAAGCCAGATTTTTATGAATCTAGTTTTATTGTGACCGATAATAAAAATAGTTTACCAATATCAAATGTAGGGGAAATAGAATTTATTGAAAATGAAATAGAATATTGGTTCTGGGCAATACCAATCATAATAATTATTATAATATCAATATATTTCAAAAAAAAGAAATTAAATTAAACCATAATCTTTTAAAATTAAATTTATTTGCAATTCATTTTCAAGATTAGAATATTCTTCTAAAAGATTTTGATTTAGTTCATAAAAAGTATGACCCCATTTGAATTTGTTAAGTAATTCTAAAGCCTGATCCTTAGAACCTAAAATAAACAAAGATGCAGCTAATGCCTCAACAGTAGTTAATTTATTTAATTTTGAATAATTTACAGGGTTGCCAGCAAGTAATGGAGGTAATTTCCTTTTGATACCAGAAAACTTTTTCGAGAATGCCTGATCTATCAAATTCCAAGAACAATCTATACCAATTATTGTATTAATAATCGATTTATCTTTAGGAAGTAAAGTTTTTTCAGAAAACGGATCTAATACCAAACCTTTAGAACCAATTTTTTTGATGTTTTGGGCAAGACCAAATTTTACCATTTTAGCAGCAGTACATTTTTTTGGATCATCTTGATAGAACATCAATACTTGTAATTTCATTTCAATAAGGAATAAGATTAAGAGTATTTTGGATTTACTCTAAAAGGTTTTGTAAGTTACTTTATAGTAAAATCTTGAAACTTGATCATCTTTGAGAACCTCAACATTCCAATTCGCATCTGGTAAAAATGCTATAGAGGATTCAGGCAAAATACTAAATTTCTCAAGACGAACATCAGGACCACTGTATCTCACATTTAGACTAATTCCATCTACCTCTACAACATCATAGATTTGGCCTTGTTTACGTGTAGATTCACGCACTAGACAATCAGCATCAGGACCAATTATACAAGTTCCAGTAACAGATGAAACTTTAAGATTAACATTTGATTCATCACCCCTAGTAGGAGTGATTAAAGATCCACTTAGAACTCTTGGAGCAAGAGTCATACTGTCAGTAGTTTTTTCTTCAGTGAAAATTGGAATTGTTTTATCAGCAATTCTATTTTGTTTTTCAATTACAGTGTTTAATTTTGGAGTATATGGTTTTTCAAGAACATTAAAAGTTACAGAACCTGTATCAAAATCAGCATCTACATTTACTTCATACAAACCAACTGAAGATGTATCATCAGGAATTACAAATTCATGAATAAATGAACCAGATGGACCTGGACGAATAATGGTAACAGGGCCAGTATTTGTTCCACAAATAAATGAGCCACAAGTTATTTCAGATTCAGATTTTTGAATTACACTTATTTCAAATTTTTCTAAATAAATTAATTTATTTGGTTTTCCAGAAATTACTACTGTATCTCCAGGATAATATTCTGTTTTATCAGTACCAAGCAATAAAGCCAAATCATCATCTATTCCAAATACAAAGTCATTTGCCACACTAAATCGAGATTCAGTTTGGGTGCTTACATAATTTGCACGTACAATGTATTCACCTTCTAAAAATATTGTTGTAGGTAATTCAAATAGACTTGAAAATTCACCACCTTGGTTTGGATAAACATTTGCTTCATGAATTAGATGGAATGGGAATGTACCATCAATGATTCTCAATTGTACACGTTCTGTGACAACTAATCCTTCATCACCTTGTTCACGTAAAATAACATTCCCAGATACTCTCAAGTCTTCACCAACTTTGTATAATGATTTTTCAGTTTCTACGAAAAGAGGGGTAGTAGATAATGAATCATTTTCAGGATCTTCAGATATTTTGAAGAAAATATCTACACTTTCAGAGACAATTGCAGATCTAATTTTGTAAATACCATAGTTAGATGTCCTAACATCTCGTCCATCATCTTCTTTCAATAATTGTGTTTTTTCATATGCTGGAACATCCCAAGACCATGAAAATCGCTGATTCTCAACAGTTGCACCATAATCAGTCCTAGTACCATCAGGTCTAGTAACTGAAATAATAACAGAAGTATCACTTGTAGGAGGCAAAATTCCTGTAAGGTGTACAGTTTCACCTAAACCATAAATTTCTTTATCAAGGGATATTATTGCACCACCATCTAAATCTAAAGAATCAACAACAGTAAATGTTGAAGTTGTCACATCCGCCAAATATTCAGCCTCCACAATATAATTTCCAACCGTAAAAATGTTTTGAATAACATCAAGTTCAATAGAATACCTTCCCGATGTTTCAGGAATTGCTGTAAAAACATATCCTATAACACCGCCACCATCTAATCTTTTTGTTTCTTGTAAATCAATAATTTCTAGAGGAGTGCCATCTTCATGAGATATAGAAATTTTTACAACTGCTCCAGTACCATAGCTTGAATTACTAAATGGATCTTTAACAAAACCACTAACAATGACAGAATCAGAAAATTCATAGATATCTGCATCAGTCTCCACAGTTAATGGGTCAGTGGAAGGAACAAAATTTTCTGGATCATCTACAGCGTGGGCAATAATTGTTGCAGATCCAATTTCCTTTGATACTGTAATTTTGTAATCACCCAATCTAACAGCATTATCTGGAATTGTAAAAGAATAAGTGAATGAACCATCACCCATTATTTTTAAACTATCTAGAATTTTAAATCCAGCATCACTTGTAGTAGATGACGATTGTTTTGTTTGTACAATTTCTAAATCCATGTTTCCAATCCAAACATCATTTAATCTACCACTCATTGTTACTACATCACCCAATCCATATGCCACTTTATCAGTCCAAAGAGATATCGGAACATCTTCTTTGATATCCTTAACTACCTCAAAGGAAGTAGATGCGGATTTATCAAAATATTCAGCCTCAATGATATATGTTCCATAATTAGGATTCACAGTTGTAAGATAAACAGAAGTTAAAAATTCTCCATTTGTAGGGAAGAGATTTCCAGTTGCGATAGATATACCACTACCATCAGTTACAGTAAATGCCATTCCTTGAAATGGGATTATTTCAGATGCAAATCCAGTAATATCAACATGATCTCCTGGAAGATACTGAGATTTATCAGTAAGAATTCCAACATCCGATTCTTCTTTTATTACTTGTTCTATAATTTCAGTGCCAACAGAAAAACTAGTATTGTCAATTGAATCACCATAATTTACAACAACATCATAGGATCCTTCGTTTATTCCCAGAACGTGATGTAAACTTAATGTTGCTTCATATTGAAGATCTAGATCAGGATACATTGAAATTATTTTATCGAAATTAGGCCCAGTAATAGAAATTATAATTTGTTCAGGTTGGAAGAAAGGTTTCACAATAAAGACTTCTTCAGAAACGGCACCTGAAATTACTGCAACATCACCAAATATGTAAGAAGATTTTTCTGAAGAAACAGATACTGTGACATCATCTGTTTCTTGTGTTTGAATTAATTTTCCATTAGATGAACCTGCAGTAGAAACTACAAATTTCCAATCATTAGAACTATCAAAGTCATATCCATCATAGAGTCTCTGCCATGAAGTAAAATCATTTTGTATATCAGTTATAGCAGGAGTCTTGTCAATTATAATATTATTTTCATCTCGAAGTTCAACTGATTCATTTGCATCAGTGAACCAAACATTTTGAAAAGAATATGTCAAAAATTGTCCCGGTTCAATCATAGTATTAGATGGAACAGTCATTGTTTTTTTCAAAACAGTTGTAGATGCAATTTTCCATCCCCCAATATCAATTTCAGAATCAGTAGGATTGTAAAGTTCAACCCATTCAGAAATAGTTGCAGCGTCATCTCCAGGAGGATTAATGTCGACTTCGTTAATTACAACATTTTCAGAAGTTTGAGCATATGCTGGAACAAGGATTCCTGCAAAAAGAAGTATAGAAAATACTAGCGGTATATTTCGATTCATTGTTAATTCCTAATTTGGTTGCCTAAAAGACTCATTTTAGAATGGGATTGAGGAAAAGTTGAGCTAATTGTTAAAGTCAGATATCTTAAAACCATCAAAAACTATCTCGATTTTTCAGTATTAAGGCCTACGAAGAAGTTATTCTTGAGTTTAACCCACCTAATACGAGACTATTCTGAGATTTTTAGTGTCAAATAATCTAAATTATTCCGTTTTCGACCAAGTAATCAATAGCATTGTCTAGTTCCAGGTCTGCAAGTAGTCCTTCCTCATTCCATTGATAAATAATTTGAATCCAAGTAGGAAGTAAATCTACTCCAGGATGAAATTTACTAAATCCATCAGTTCCATATATTGAAACCATTTTCTCTAAATCTAATTCAGTAATTTCTTCAATTCCATTAGAAACAGCATATTCAATCATGATAGATGGAATATCCATACCCTGATCCCATTTTTCAATCAATTCTGGTTCATCAGTGATGTAATGACCTAATCCAAAAGCATGTCCTAGTTCATGAGTTACAGTTGAAACAAATTCTTCATCAGATAAATCAAACTGTGTTGAAATTTCAATAAATGGTTCTCCAGATGTTAATTTGTCTGTCATACCAAGTTCTTGAGTTAATGAACTTGTAAAAATAATGATAATATCACATGGTGTTAAATCCAAGTCCTCAGGTGAAATTTTATTTTCATCTAGGAACCAATATTTAATATTCCAAGCATCATGATTGTTTGTATAATTTTTAATTCAGAATTCCAATTATTTATTGCAGTCTTGATAACACTGACACTTGATTCCTCTTGATAAGGTACAGAATAACATACAGTTGGATCTGAATTTAAAATAAAATCGGGTTCAATCCAATATTCTTCTAAACCAAATGCGGAAGAAAGGGGGGGGTTATTGCAAGTAAAAGGAGTAAAAGAATGGATTTCATACTAGAATAATTTATCATTATTAGATATAATATTTTCTTATCTTCGTTTAGATTTCTTCTTTGATTTTATCTTTTTTGTTATGTTCTTTTTTGATTTCTTTGTTTTTGAATTGGCTCTTTCTTGTCTTTTATCTAATTTCTTGAATACTTTGCTAGATTTTGAAACAACTAATTCTTCACCAGGGAGAGCACCAATATTTTCAACATCAACATTCCAGACAGAGTATTTAGGAATGCCTTTTCTTCCTTTTCTTGAACGATTTTTCTTTTGTAGTTTATTTTCAAAGCCTGAAATATTTAGTCCAGTAAATACTTTTCTTGTAGTAGATCTTTGTATTCTAGTTACTACACCTGAACTTTGCTTAGTAGATATTTTAGAAGTTCTGATTAAAGATGTAGAAGTTTTATCTTTGAGTTTTCCCTTACCTCCAGATACTAGGAGATTATAAGAATTTTGTAATTTTTGATTCTTTTTAGAAATTTCATCTAATTTAGAACCTGTATTAGATTTTTAAGATGTTGTTTCTTTAAGAAGTTCTGTTATTGATTCAGATAGTTTTGAAGATGAACCTTGTTTTATTCCTGCTTGACCTGTAATTGTATTTTGATCAATTAATGAATCAACAATATTTGAAGGAGTTTTAATTTTTGGTCTATTCTCATGAAGAAAAGTTTCAACTATAGAAACATCACTGGAATTTTTCTTTGGTAGTTTTGATTTGGTAGGGTTGCTTATCTTTAGAGGCTTTTCAGGTTTTACTAATTGCTGTGATCCTTGTTTTGATGTTGTTGCTGTTTGTCCCGGTTTAGGTAATTTAGGGTGTTTGTAGTTGTTTGATGTGTTGTAATCTAAATCACTTTCTGCCTTTTGTGATTTTGTAAGTTTTTTAGGCTTGTATTTTTTGTCATTCCATTAAACATATCTTGGCTTGTACCTGTGGATTTCATAGAACCAATAGGATCATATTTTTTTGGTGCTGAATCTTTCAATAATTTTTCTAAATTAGATTCATTGATTTGCTTTGATACTTTTGCTTTTCTTACAAATTTTCCAATAGGTTTAGTGGTTCTTTTAGATACAGGGTTTACGATATTATCATTGAGGGTATCAGAAAATGTATCTTTGATTTGAGAGGATTTATCTTTGAGTTTTTTGTTATTAATGGTAACAGAAGTTTTCACATATCTTGAAGGTTTACCTAGAAGGTTATCTAGCGAACTCATCTTAAAACCCTACAATACATCAAAAATGATGCAATGTTGATTAATCCAAGATAGTTTTCTGCATTTCTTTCATATCTTATTCTAGTTCTATGAAATCCGTTCTTCAACCATGCAAAGAATCTCTCTACAACAAATCTTGTCTTGTTGTAATGATTGTAACTATTGTTTTGTACAATAAATTTTGAATTTTTCTTATACGGAATACGATCTTTGATATTTCTATTTTTTAGATAATCTCTGATGGTACCACTGTCATATCCCTTATCTGCAAAACATGATACAATTTGTTTTGTACAATCATCATCTAAATATTCTGAAATAGATTCCATGACATCCATGAATTTGGTACTATCATGTTCATTTGCAGAACTCATTACAATTGAGATTGGTAATCCTGTTTGCTCTACAGCAACATGTATCTTTGTGCCTGAATTACAGTGGCCTACAGCCACAGCCTTAAATCCGTCATATCCAGTTGTATCGCCCCTTTTTTAGCAGGGATTGAGGATGAATCAATTGAAATTTTCTGTAGATTAATCTTGCCTGATTTATGTGCAGATTTTATTGCACATTTCAAAATCTTTTTCCAAATTCCTTTTTGTTGTCATTTGTGTAATCTTAGATTGGCAGTAGAATCATCGCCGTATATTTTTGGCATTTCACTCCATCTACATCCAGAAATCAAAACATAGATGATTCCATTTAGAATCATTCTATCATCGCTTCTTGGACGTCCTGTAGTGGCAGGTTTTGGAATGTGTGGTTTTATCATACTCCATTGTTTATTATTTAGTTCTTGAAATTGCATAAAATAATTTAAAATGTTTTAGTTGATAGATCCAAATGATCATCATAATTTGTCTAAATGGTTGGTTTTAAGATGAGTTTATCGTCAAATTTTGAAGAATTTGGACATAAATGGGTCAAAAAAAGATACTTTCTAACTGTTAACGGGATTAATCTGTTGACCCAGCCATCATCACATAGCAAAACAAGTCCCAAATTACAGATCGCATGAAACATTAGCATTGATTTGTTTTAGAGTTTGCTCTTACCACACTAATCATGACGTAGGAATCCCCAGCCACGCTCAACAAGCTTTGACTTTGTCTCAGGTGTGACACAGACAGGTGAGCCGTCAGATGTCTTGAAGATTAATTCCATGGTACCGTTGCAGATAATCTGATCAAGGGATACCTCATTTGCAATCTGTTGCTTTAGGGATTCCACAATAACGTCATCAGTTAGAGAGATATTTTCATCTGTTACACCAGATTCAACCATATTTAATTTCGGTAACGCTGGCTCTATTGTAGATGTTTTGTTCATATCCATATCACCATTATATTTATTTTGCAGTACTACACTATCTTTAATCTCCTGCAGTCTTGCTATTGCTTCAGATGATGTCGGGGAGCCATGACTTCCAGATGATGAACTACCACCACCAGATCTATTACCCTTGCCATTACTGTTACCACTACCACCAGTACTGCTAGAATCTGATGGTGAATTTCCATCAGATCCTCCACCAGAGGAGGATGTACCAACTAGAGCAAAAGATGAGAAATGGTCCGTCTCCATTACAACCTTGCAGAATGTACCATCATCTGCAAACGGCTCATTATGTATAATCCTTGCATGTCCCTGTATCCATTGGAATGATTCCTCGTCATAGTATAACGGCTCTAATATCAGACATCCATCTGAGGTTGTCTCTGTAACATTACCATCAGATGCAGGCTTTGGCACCAGTACTGTAATTGCAGGTTTTTCCCTGTGGCTTACACCGTCAGACCAGTCAGTTGCGTTTTGTTTTCCCTCGTTGTAAGGATACTTGATATCAACGAACATGTCATAATGTATTTCCTTGTCTTGTAGAATTGGTGTACTATATAAATCTGGAATGTGTGGATTTGCTTGTACTGCCAACCATTCAGTAGTAGAGGAATTTGTCATACCAGATGGGTATGCATCCATCTGTAATACTCCTCCAAACTCAGGCATCACAGTTTTGTCAATTTCCAGTTTTATCATCTCATTTGGAATCCACGATGTAACTGGAGGCGTCATGGAGTACTGTGTGGTATCATCATGGACTGTAATTGTAGATAAAGTTGTGGAATTGTATTTTTCTGTCAGGTCGTACTGAGGTATTGCAAGCATCTTCATTAGTGCAGTTCCATTTATCATATCATGGTGTTGTTGTCCATCACCGTCATTATTTGCAGTGCCACCTTCATCAGTATTATTCATTACAGTATCAAGGTCAACATCGAGCATAATGGTCTTGGGTAGTGATGCTGCATCAGCATTTTCTGCTATACCCTCAGAGTCTATTGCAGTATAATTAAACGGTAATGACTCCATGGCAGACAATGTCTTCTCATATACCTGTACTGTCCTTGTGACATTTGCAACATTTCCATTGGAATCTGTTACAATGTAATCTATTGAATATGTAGAGATTTTTCCAGTATCAATGGCATCCATTTTGATTACAGTTACCTGTGTAGTTAAATCACCATCTATAGGATCTGCAGCAACCACTCCTGGATCTGCAAAGGGTATGCCATAATCAGTATTCATCACATCACCACCAATTAATGAAATGTCAGGGGGTGTAGTATCCTGCACCAGTACGGTTGAGTATACGGGGATTGCAGCATTTCCATTCTTGTCAGCGGCAGTATATGTTATGGCATATTCTCCCACTTTAAACAAGTCCACGGCACTGTCATGTATGGTTATTGGAACTTGTCCGTCAACTGGATCAGTTGCAATAATTGTCATTAGCTGTTGTGTATTATTTTGACTAGTAGCGTTGTCTGTTACACTGTTAATGGCAGTGTCATCAATACCATCAGAGAAAAGGGCCGCAGCCTGTAACAAGCCATCAGTGAAATCATCATCGTCTGCATATCCCCCATACTCTGCAGTGATCTGTGTTGCTCCCCGTATTGCAATTACCGGAGGTACAGTATCTACAACATTTACCGTTCTGGTTATCTGTACTGCAGAATTTCTGGCAGCATCTGCAACATCATATGTGATATGGTATGTACCAACCTGTGTTGAATTGACCGGATTATCCACTATTATCATATTTGTAATGTCCCCATCTGTACCATCTGATGCTGCAGCTCCCGGATCAGTATAATCATCACCGTACTCCAAAGTAACAAGAGCATCTCCATTCAGTGTAATCATTGGAGGAAAAGTATCTGTCACTTTTTGCACAAAGAAATATCCGTCATTTCCTGTTGCGCCAGTCTGGCTTGATGTAGAGCCATTGGCATCATTTCCTCCAATACCGCCTGTTCCACCTGACACGTCAATGTTTGCCGCAAACCCTGACGGAACGGTGCCGTATCCGAGGTATACAATTCCTCCCTGTGAGCCATCACTACCTGCAGTTCCTGCACTTGATGCTGCACCTCCAGGATAGCTTGCAGGGACCCAGTATATATTAATCCTTACACGGGATTCCCTTGCAGGGGCACCGGGCTCCCCGGAATCTGCAGTTCCTGAATTTCCATCATTTCCATCATTTCCATTTGCAGATATGGTCATACTGTCTGAATCAATGCTTTTTACAAATATTCCAAGGGTTCCACCACCAGATACACCATTTACCCCTTGAGAACCAGTGCCACCATCACCGCCTGTTTGTCCAAAACCATATCTGTCAGGACCACTAAATCGGTAATAGTATCCTGGTCCGCCAGTACCTCCGTGCCCTGATGATGCAGCGCCAGTTCCGTCAGAACCCTGACTGCCATCAAGACTCATAAAATATTCTGCAAATGTGTCTGAGATGTCCATGATATCAACCGATGTTGATACATCAGAGAGGGTATTGCACTGCGATGCCAGTTGTGGTTGGACTGTAACTGGAGGCTGGCCTGGTAATCCAGGTAGACCGTATAGCCCAAGCTTGCTGCTAATTACAAATCCGCCGCCATTACCACCTGCTCCTCCTTGAGTGCTACCGCCTGCACCACCTGAGCATCCAGTAGGATTTACTGTGATTTGCCCCGAACCAATCTGCAGATAGGTTCCATTGACATAGATAATGGTCTTGCCATTAGTAATTAGATTTGAATTATCATGGATGGTCAGATCATCATAGTGATATGTACCAGAAGGTATAGTTACATCTCCAATCACATCAAAGGAGCCATCTGTACCATATCCAAATATCGGATTTGGTATAACGTTGATGGTTCGAGTTGTATATTGTGGAATGTTCCCTTGAGGGTCTGGTGTTCCAGTGTATGTTGTATAATATGTACCAAGTGTATTCATCATTACATTTGATGAATCAATAAAGACATCACCAGAGTATGCTACATCATTGTCAGTAATTATTCCACCAGGATCTGCATATTGTGAACCCAAT
>Ga0233439_10003229_pt1 | contig 17266 bp, 16 predicted proteins | sample SI_123_September_6_FD_182713 | JGI IMG/M metagenome (GOLD analysis project Ga0233439, IMG submission 182713) | Seawater microbial communities from Saanich Inlet, British Columbia, Canada - SI_123_September2016_100_MG | ecosystem: Environmental > Aquatic > Marine > Inlet | place: Canada: British... | reverse complement strand
GATTCTAGTTTAAAGCCAAAGACTAAAGCAAAAAAGGTGGCTAAGAAGAAAACACCCTCTGTTAAGAAGACTACTTCGAAGACTAAAGCCAAAGTAAAGGCATAACGGAGATTATTCGTGGGGATAAAACTTAGTACGGACTTCCTCGACAAGTGGAAACATATTATCAATGATGTTGAGAAATCAGATATTCCTACACATCTCATAGACAAACTTGTTATAAGATTGTTTGCCGATGATGATAATGAAGAGCATTTACAGACGATTGACATTTCTTCGTTGAAAGAAGCAGGATACGTTGAGTCAGAAATAGAAGACGTAATTAACGAAACACTGTACGAATTAAATGATTTCATCAATAGTGTAGATTTCTTCTTAGATATAGACGCAGTGGCGAAAGAAGTACAACCAGAAACTGATAAAATATTAACAAACTTGAGTAAGTAATATATAATGTATGTTTTTAATAACATACAAAATAAATGAAACAATACTTACACGCACTAGAGGACGTCCTGCAAAATGGCGATGTCAGGGACGATAGAACTGGAACAGGTACTATTGGTATTTTTGGAACACAACAGCGTTATGATTTATCCGAATCGTTTCCTGCAGTAACTACTAAAAAATTAGCATGGAAGTCTGTGTTAAGTGAGTTATTGTGGTTTCTAGAAGGTAGCACTGACGAGCGAAGGTTAGCAGAAATCTTACATGGTACACGAGATATTAACAAACGTACTATTTGGACAGACAATGCAAATGCACAAGGTGTTGCACTTGGTTACGAGAATACAGACACAGTTAAAGAACTAGGTCCTATTTACGGCAAGCAATGGCGTTCGTGGGTGGGTGCAGATGGCGTTTACGACCAAATGCAGACTACTATTAACAATCTTAAGAACGACCCTTTTAGTCGCAGACATATCATTAGTGCTTGGAACGTAGCAGACATTAAAGACATGGCATTGCCACCTTGTCATATTATGATGCAGTTTTATGTAACTCCTGATGGTAAGTTAGACTTACTAATGTATCAACGCAGTGCTGATTTCTTTTTAGGAATCCCATTTAACATTGCTTCTTATAGTATTTTATTGCACATGGTTGCACAAGTAACTAACTTACAAGTAGGTACGTTCATTCATAACATTGGCGATGCGCATATCTACTTAAACCATAAAGACCAAGTTAAAGAGCAACTAGCACGCACACCAATGAAAGCACCACAATTAAAGATTAACCCATTAGTAACAGAGATTGACGGATTTGTAATGGATGACTTTGAGTTAGTGGGATATGAATCTTACGCAACAATCAAAGCACCAATGGCAGTTTAACTAGAGGAAAACACAATGACAAATAAACACACAGACGAAGGACCATTCTTATCAGAGTTCGAAAAAGATTTAGATGGGGTTGTTCTTAGAGAAATGGTAACTTACCGTTACAAAGATGGAATGATGATTAAGGAAAAGGTATCAAGACGCTTCAGGAAGAACGGCGACTACCACGATACAACATCATCAACGCCTATGCCAGAAATGATTACGTAGGGTATTTCTTAGAGAAGTGGTTAGATAACCACTTCCATTCGTACGTCAATCTTAGTTTATCAAACTCACCATTGACATCATTGTAGTATTCAATAGCATCCTTTGCACCACGTTGGCTCCATATACCAAATTCTGTGTCACTAGAGTCTAACCATTTTTGTAAACGGTACTCACTCACAACAGAACCATTCTTATCACGTAACTTAATAACTTCACGGAACGCAGTCCGCCACGCTGTACTTATACTGTCTGCGTATTGAGCAGTACCACTTAACACAGGTACTACCGTATGCTCTTGGTCTAAAGAAAAGTCTAGTCCCAATGCAGTATTACTCAGCATTAATTGCGTATGCTGTGCAATTATTGCCATATGCCCGTACTCGAGTCCTGTAATGGGGTTTAACGCATGGAATATGTAATGTTTTGGTTGTTGTAGCCTGTCTGGTTGCCAATTCCAATCAAAATCAACATTCACCTCTAACTTAGCGAACACGGCAAAGAACCACGCTGTATTGCTTAATTTGGCGGCTTGGTGGTATGCATTGACGCGTCCATCTACGTTGCTGACTCTATGAATTGTATTAGTTATTCCCTTTGTTGCATTTAATAAATGTTGCCAATTTCGTTCTGCCATAGATTCACCATTGCTAATGAATATGATATCCAATGGCACATCGCAGTAATTAATATAAGATTTAGTAATATAAGGATAATCATATACTTGTGTTAATATATGATTCTTTGCATCCCTTGGAACTAACGCTGTGTTTCCACCATTGCTCAAGGGAATAACTGTACGTGTTTTCTCTCTCCACAAATTAGGGGTAGGAAGTTGGTATTCTTCATCTACGGTATTCGTAAACAGTACATAGGGTTCGATAAAATTGCATTGTTTTATATCATCTACGATACTATCGTTGCTAACCATTTCGTAGGGTATTGGATGTCGTGGTACTATTATATCCGATACAAAATGTATGGTATCGTACCATTCCAATAGTTGGATGTTTTTTATTTGCCTTTTGAACGTAGGTACATGGATATAAAATGTATCACCAAATTTTTGTTCATTACTATGGAACACATGCAACATGTTCTTATGCCATACACTTGGATGCCACGTAAAATCAAATTTAGAATAATCACATATTGATGTGGTTATCCAAACAAACTCACTTTCTACCTTGTTGATAACACGTGCCAATGTTCCGTGGTAACTACTTATAAATCGGGTCTTAATAATATCATTGGATATACTACTTAGTAATTGGTACGTACTATCTGCCATAGTGTTATTAAAATCCAAATAGATAAATGGTTCCAATACCTTATCACGTTTAACAACACTATCACGGTGGTTAGTATCCTGTGAATCTACGTTGGGGATTAAGTATGTACCGCCATTTTGTTGCCATTGACTTGCCCATATATGGGTTTGATTACTTTCCCACGGTAATGGCTCCCACGTGAAGTCAAAGTCACAATAATCATTAGCACCATCAACTACCCATAAATATCTAGTACGTGACAATGCCATAGCCTCTTCAACAGAACAAACTTGCTTCGCAGACTTAATATTGGGTTTATTATTAATATAAAAAATATCAAACATTACATTACTTATTAATGATTAGAATTGACGAAATATATGACACGGTGTTTAGACCAATTATACTATCTAAGCCAAGACAATCAATGCATTATTTTTCACCGTTTGGCAAAACAGACGTTGGTTCAATGCGAGTTAACCCGTTGATAATATCAAGAGAAAAAACATTCCTGTTTTGGGACCAAGAACCATATTGCCCATTCGTACATCAAGATACAATAGATTACTTTCACAAATCATTCATACATACAGAGTACGCCACAGAGTTTCAAAAGTACCATGGGCAACTAACACCATATGACATGAGAGCGGATGCGGTATTTGTTACATCAGAAAAAAATAGCGAAGTTGTTGATGCACTTTGTGATACAAAGGGGTATGAGTCATCTTATTACTTTTTCCATGGTTGGGCATCATTGGATTGGTTCAGAGGCTATGATAGAACCTTTTTAATCCCACGTGCTAAGGATAGAGCACCATCAACTACCTTCATTAGTCCGAATAGGATAATAGGTGGAAAAAGAGACCATCGTGTATTATTCATGTACCATATTTTTAATAATACATTAGAAAATAATCACATCACTTGTCCGGAAGTTTGTTCAGTGGAAGGGATAAATATTAAAGACATTGCATTAAAATACAAATCACAATACCCAAATATATCAGATACATTTAATGATGCGGATTTGCCGTATCTTTTTCGAGATGAAGATACACAAGTTATGTCTAGTTGTTGGTTAACAAACTTCGATGAGAGTGCTGATAGTGTTTTTTATGTGCCGACAGAAACAGTGTATTTTGGCAAACGTTTGCATCTAACAGAAAAAACATTCAAAGCGATTGCTTTAGAAATGCCATTTATTCTAGTAGCAACCGGTGGTAGTTTAGAATACCTAAGAAGTTATGGATTCAAAACGTTCGATGGAATAATCGATGAGAGTTACGATTTAGAAACAAATGATTTTAAACGATTAGAGAAAGTAACACAGTTACTCAAATCAATCGATGATTTGACGGAAAAAGAAAAACTTCAACTACACCATGATTGCTTACCAATAGTTGAACATAATTACAATCACTTTTACTACGGTGGGTTTGAAACAATCCTATGGAAGGAATTAATTAATATGATAGATACATGGAAATAACATTTTGCATAGATAAACAAATCAAAGGAAAGGCTTATCCCAATATGGCAACTCACAAGGCAACACCGTTCACACAAAAATGGAAAGAGTTCAGTGTTAACAGACCTTTTAGCGAACCACTGATGCTGTTAGAGCACCTTGATGAACATGATATAGAATACAATACAGTTACATTAAGTAATGCAGACAAGGATACGTTTTATCCAATAGCACTAAGTTACTTTGATTTTGATATTAAGTGGTTTGATATTATGTCGGAAAAATTACTTAACAAAATCAAAGACAAGGATATTAAAATCCTGTTCTATTATAGCGAAGGAGATAACCCGTATATCATCGATGAGCATTTAACACAACAATGTACTGACAATGATATACCAAGAGAACAAATTAAATTTATAAGTGCAAACAGTGAAGCAACGAAAATAGATAATTTCTTTCACGTAGTTGATGATGAATTGTTATTCAGATTCAGAAATGCCAAAATACAGGGTATAGAATACAGTGAACATATTCGAAATAAGAAGTTCACTGCACTTGTTAGAATGCACAAGTACTGGCGTGCAAACATCATGTCTACTCTATGGCAACAACGCCATGACACAGACGGATACTTCGCATACGGTAATAGTATTGACTCATGCGAAAGAGAAGATGATAATCCAATAGAAGTAGATAACTTTTTTGGATTAAGGCAACGTACAAATACATTCCTAAGTATTACTCCATTCAAGGCAGATGAGTTAGATAGCGCTGACCATAACAACCACACCATTGCAGTGAATAAACATTTTAATGATTCTTACATTAATATAGTTCTAGAAAGCCACATGGACGTTGACCAAAGTAATGGGGTGTTCCTAACAGAAAAAACATTTAAACCAATCAAGAACGCACAACCATTTGTTATATTTGGTGCTTACGGAAGTTTACAATTATTAAGGGACATGGGGTATAAAACATTCGACAACGTACTGAACAATAAATACGACATCATACACAATACGTCCGATAGATGGAAAAGTGCAATGGATAATACCACTACCTTATTATCTAGAAGTAAGCCTGAACTACACGAGATGTATATTTCATGCAAGGATGATATATTACATAATCAAAAACTATTTAATGGAACAAAAATAGAAAGATTGAACAAATTAATAAAGGAAATTACAAATGATTAGCGCGTATACAAGTTGGCAACCACTAGAAGAAGTTATAGTAGGGAAATGTTTTCCCGGTGACTATTTCGATTTCGTAGATGATATTAAAGTAGCAGAACAATTAGGGAAAATACTACAAGAGACAGAAGAAGACTTTGATAACTTAGCAAAAACTATTGAGAAATATGGAGCAACAGTGTTGCGTCCGAACATACCAGATAAACTACAGTTCAACTTAATACTAAGTGAAAGTGGCATTCCCGATGCACCACCTCTTACCCCTAGAGATAGCCAAATAACATTGGGAGACAAGTTACTTGTTTGTTCACCTGATTGGGAATTGCAAGAAATACTAGATACATACGACGAAACATGCCCACATTCAGTAATAGACCCATTCAACAGAGTATGGTCGGCAGACAACCCAATGAATGGTGCTAATGCAAGTTGTATAGTACGTGCAGGAAAAGATATTTTTGTTGATAATAGTGACTATTTAACAACGGCTCACGTAAAGTGGATTAATGAAAATGTTTGGAAAGACCAATACAACATACATACAACCATCACACAAGGACACGGTGATTCAGTATTTGCCATTCTTAAACCAGGTGTTATATTATCGACATATCATGCAGATGATTTGCATTTAGAAGATGAATTTCGTGGGTGGGATATATTGAAATTACTTGACCCAAGTGTTATTAGAGCACAAGCAATGGGTCAGTTCAAAGAAGAATACTTTAATGGCAGATGGTATGTTCCCGAACAACACCCAAGTAGTAACTTTTCAAAGTACGTTGATACTTACTTACGAGATTGGACAGGAGATGCTTCGGAAACTGTGTTTGACGTTAATTGCTTAGTGCTCGACGAACAACATACAATATTCAATGGGTACAATAAGGAAGTATGGGATTTCTGTAGGAAACATAATATAGAACCGATTATTTCAGAGATTCGTCACAAGTATTTTTGGGATACAGGAATTAGTTGTAGTACCCAGGATATCAGACGCAAGGGTGGATTAGAGAGTTACCTCTAACTGCATACCTTAACACCGTACTTTTTCTCAAAGCGTTTGGCATCATTTAAATCATTGACCATTGGCTCGCCACGTATGTTCAATGACGTGTTAAGTAACATTGGACATCCTGTTAATGTTAACCATTCTTCTAGTAACTGTCTGATACCACTATCGTCGTTAGGTACTGTTTGTACTCTACTTGTTCCGTCTTTATGAATGATAGCAGGGAACTCAGTTGGCTTCTTGCAGTGCGCTACCGCTTGCATATAAGGACTTTTTTCAAATCCTTTAGGCATAGCAAAGTATTCATCTACAAACTCCTCTAATATAACAGGAGCAAACGGACGAAAGTGTTGTCTACGCTTAATATCATTTACTTTATCTTTAATTTCGGAGCCACGTGGGTCAGCAAGTAGACTTCTATTGCCAAATGCTCTTGGGCCGAACTCAGCACGCCCACTAGCAACACCTACAATCTTATTAACTTGTAGTTCGTCTAATATTTCGCGTACCGGGTATTTGCCATGGATATTGTATCCCAATGAAGCATTGTTCCAATTGATTTGCTTACCATACGCTAATGCCGCGGCTCCTAGACTACTACCTGCATCCCCTGGATTTGGCATAATCCATATATTATCGTAATATTGTCCAAGGTTTCTATTCGCCAAGCAATTCAATGCTACACCGCCAGCGTAAACTAAGTTCTTACTAGATGTAATGCTTTTAGCGTAACTAATAACTTGATAGATTAACCCTTCTACAATTTCCTGTGAACTACTAGCAATATCATAATGGTCTGCATCTTCACTTAGGAAATCATCAGGTACTCCCATATGCATATTTTGTTTAAACTCTTGGTGTGATATACTTTCAATGTATTCGTTTAAAATATCAAATGAATATTTTGGCTCTCCATACGCAGACATGCCCATTAAAATGTATTCTTCGTCAAGGGGACGTAATCCAACACGCTTAGTCATTGCACTGTAGAATAAACCAATGCTATGTGGGTACTTTTGTCTCCAATGTAATTTGTACTGTGCTACACCTTCTTTGTTGTACTCAGCAGTCCATATACTAATAGTATCTAATTCGCCAATAGCATCAATAACAACTACAGTTGCTTCGTGGTACGGACTTGTTTGGAATCCAGTTGCGGCATGACTTAAATGGTGTCCGTAACTAACTAGTTTTTTATTCAATAGACTTGGAGTTAGTTGGTTCTTAAGAACACCCCTTAACGTTAATGACTTATCTACTTTCTGCCCAGCACGCAATTGTCTAAACTTTTTCAACCAATGGTTTTCGTAATACGCAACAGTTTGTATATTTCCAAACCCTTCCGCATAATTCAATATTTCAGGACATAAGTTAGCATCATGTTTCTGCTTGCTAAAGCGTTCACTATGACTAGCAAATTTAATATCGCCTACATCATCAATTACAGTCACGGCTGCGTCGTGAAATCCGCAACTAATTCCTAAATTATGTTGCATTACTTATAAATGAATGGGTCGCGTTTCTTTAATTCTTTAAGTTTTTTTCTGTACTTAATTTCTAATTTTATTTTATTCCACAATTTTTTAAAAATATTCATCTCACACTCCTGATTTGTTGTTCCATATAATCCGTGTCACTCCAACTATACGGGTACTCAACATAAGCATCGCTTGTTTTTATACTGAATACGTCTAAATGAGTACTTAACACATTCCATATATCAGTATAATTTTCAGTACCAAACGATTTCATTAAATCTACTTGCCCTACTTGTGGGTGTCCTATAGTCAATGATTTATCCTCTGGGTCAAAACCATTATTAATTAACCACTGCTTAAAATCTAACAACTGTTTTTTCATAAAAATGTATTCGCCTGGATTGTTCGCCCACTCAATGTCGAAATCACCTGCCGCCTGTGATTGTGACCGCATCGCCAACGTAGTTAGTTCATCTATGTCACGACCATCCTCGTCCAGAAATACTTCCCAATGATGCTTTCCTACTGCTTTATTAACACCAACATAAACAGCGCCCAATGGACGTGCTAACGTGTCAACACCAAATAACTCATAATCTTCCTCAGTTATTTCAAATCTTGGGGCGCTCATATAGCACATTAATTGACTAGGACGTTGCCATTCAGGTAAGTACTGTTTTTTGCGCTCACTAAGTATTAGTGATTCGTACTCATGACATAACAAGTTCAGTTGTCTAATATGCCATCTAGTCTCATCATCTGCATTATTATAATGGTTTGATATTTGCCCACCTGTTCCTGATGTTCCTTGCAGTTCTTCGAAATATCGGTGCAACATGTTAAATCGCTCGTGGATTAATTTTCCACCGTCCGTACTATCGGAAACATCACCGGTCATAATAGTATTTTCACGGGTGTAATTATCATCAATGTGATAATCCAACGGAGATTCATTAATTGCATCAATTGATGTGTTAATTGATTTTAAAATATAATCAACACCTCGTTCATGTTCAGTGAATCCAAGGAAACAGAAGTTCTTTTCTAAGTGATAGTCGTCTTCGACTAGTACATTCAATGCTGACAACCATTTTCTACCAAGAGAACTATCGTATGCATCAATGTACACTTTGTGCAAATCGTTATTGCGTCTATCTTTTAATTGTATTTCTATCTTATCAAGTAATTGCTTTCCACCACTCATATATATCCTTGTCTTGTTTCAAAATATCATCCATTGTATAAGTGTCATTTCTGATATTTTCTAATGTTAAAATTCGTTGTTTTCCTTTGCTAATGCCGTCTTTGTGCCACTCTTCCCATTCCTCTTCGAACGTTTGCCTCGTTAATAAATTTTCAAGAACATCTAACATCGGCTGTTGTAGATTGGTAACTTCTGGTCTAATTTCTTCAATGAGGTTATTAACATATTTGTGTAGTATTTTTCTAGGTAAACACAATGGACTCATTACAATATCAGGAGTAAACGCAAACGTAACTTTTGCAAGTAGCATAGTATTTAACTCTTTAATAAGAGCAATGATATTTTTTACTTCAAATAAACCAGGCAACGTTAAAGTGAAGTCAATGCGCATTTGACGTGGATTAGTTTGTATTGCTTGTGCTTGTTTATAAAATGATAACCACTTGCTGTAGTCCAGTCCTGTTCTAATGTATTCGCCAATCTTTCCTGTTCCGTCTAAACTAGCACATATTTGCCAATCGCGTACGTGTGCAAGTATGTCAGAAAACAAGTTAACGCCTTTGTAATCAACACGACTTAAATTTGTATTGTAACGTGCGTATATATTTCCGCCATCGCCGTTGTCGACAATCTGTTTCATAAAGTCCCAATGCTCCTCCATCATAAGTGGTTCGCCACCCACCCAATAGATTTCTTCTACTCTGTGTTCGTCTACTGCTTCTTGGAATTCATTGCGTACTACACTATCTTGAAACTTTGATATTTCTTGTTTAACATCAGGTCGCATCCAATTGTTTTTAGGATTGGATAAATCAACCATGTTATGTTTTCGTTCTTCGCTTTCCCAACTAGAACTAAGCATGTCGCCACACATTCTACATTTGAAATTACACAAATTACTAAACCTGTAATCCCAACTAACAGGCTTCATTGTTGTGTAGCCTGTTTCATCTGTTGTTTCTAAAACTTCATCGTATTTGTGCTTAAACCAATGCCAAAAGTAACTCCTATAAACATCAGTGTTTAACAACTTATGATTACATACTTGACATTCTTCGGGCACTTCGTTATTAAGCATTTTCTTTCTAACAGTTTTAACGTGCTCTGAGTTCCACCATTCATCTAATGTTAGTGGATTGTAAATACCATCTGCATCACTGGTATCAATGTACTGTTTAAAATTTTGTGCTGGTTCCCTACTAGCACAACATAGTCTGCGTTCGGATTGTGGACTTAAATATGTGTGCGTCCATGGTGCTAAACATAATGTATCGGGCTTATCAGCACTCATCAAATTGTACCAGGTATTATAAACTTTTTAATTTCTGATAAGCATATATCACGATGTGGGATTAATGTGGATACGATTTCTGATATTGTACTGCATTCAATTATACTCCCCACAGAACTAAGACCATTATTCAATATAACTGCATGACACCATCCCAACCACATAAGTGAATTATAATTATCGTAATAGTCTATTGGGGAAGGGTTCGTAATAATGTAGTTTTTTATACTACTGTACATAAAATCATAATTTTTATCATATACAAACTTATGAATGTCCAATATTTTAAAAAATACATCAATGAATCTTTGGGGGTCATTATGTAACCAATCATGGTCTAAATCTATTGGATTGTATATATTTTCAGATGACATCTGATACGATGCATCATTCGTATACCTAGTAAATGTTTCCTGCAACGGCATTCCTTCAATAACATGTGGGTTTTTTACATGTCCTGCAATAAATATATTAAACATGTACTTAGTTGAGAATATATAATGTGGGTTACTCTCTACATCATCAAGACAATGACTTGTGGTCACATTTGATGATAGCAACGAAGCGTTGTCGAACTTATCGGCTACCTCCATTGGAATAATATCAAATGTCCCACTTTCCAAACATGCTATCGTATGTTTGAGCCAATGTGCACCACCACCACCTGCGTGCAGTATCCATATATGGTCAGTCATATCCAATTTCCTTAGCAAGTTCGCTGTGTGCATTTGATAACAAGTGACCACGTCTTTGGTCTATGCGTTTAATGTCTAGTAACAAATCATAATGACTAACACCATCGCGTTGCATCATAAACTCAGCAACTTTTTTAAATTCATTAACGTGGTTGCTTTTTGAATTTACTAATTTGTCGTAAGCAATTGCCTTCGCTTCTTTGGGCAATGAGATAATACTGTGTACTGGTGCATCATGTAACATGTTCCAGTACACAAAATCAAAACCTTGCTTATCAATCCATTCAGCAACATCATCTAAGTACATTACATTAAATATATTAATCGTACTGCACACTTGTAACGATATATTAGTAAACTGTTTTCTGAGTGCTTTGAATTTAGCAATGTTCTCTTCTACTTCATTCCATTTTGCTTCTGTGCGTTGATATTCAAATCGTTCTTTAGTTGCGTCTATACTGAATGCAATTTCTACGTGCTTAAAGTGAAACCAAATGTCTTCTGCTTCCTTAGGATAGATAGTTCCGTTAGTGTTGTAATGTATTTCGATATTATGTGCAACACCCATGTCGATTAATGTATTAAGGAATTCAAAGTGTTCCTTAATCATAAATGGCTCACCACCTGTGAACTCTAGGTAACGTATAGTACCTACGTGCTCTTTTAACTCATTCCAAAATGTGTTTGATTTACGTGGCCAAGCACCTTTTTGAACCATTTCTCTGTGGAAACTTGTCTTGCGTTCTTCTTTGGGTAGTGCTTTGAGTTCTTCGCCTGCATATGTACTAGAACTCCATGACCCACATATTCTGCACTTCAAGTTACATATATTACCTAACTTTAAGTCCAAGAAATACAAGTGCTTCGGTTCAGATGTCCAAGTGGTTTCGTGCTTTAGTATGTCTTTTAGTCTATCTAACGTGTGCATACGTTTACTAGTCCTACCTGCATCCTCTTCTGACCAACAACGCTGACATGCACTAGGCATCTTTCCGTCCAAGAACTCTTTACGAAGATTAGTTAATTCATTACTATTAGTAATGTCTGATAACTTGGCGTTGTTTAAATCAAACTTATTGCCCAAGTTATCACTAAGTTCATTTTTTGCTAAACAGCACGGACGTACTGTTCCAATTGGACTTGCTTCTAAACTAACCCAAGGCAGAACGCAAAATTTATCATGTGGTAATTTCATTTAATTCGGGTATCGAATCAAAAATGTTTTCATTGCGTATCTCATCCAATTGTCTAGTTTTTTCCCAAAAAGTGTTTAAGTAATTAGTGTTATTTACGTCTAGAAAATTTATAGCACTAATAAATCCATTAGTAGCACGTTGTAAATCGTCGTGTCCTTTGAGCCATTCAATATGTTCTTGGAACTTAGTTCTAATTTTATCCTTGTAATGCTCGGGTGCAATATCAATTCTGTAATGCATTGGGTCTTGAAGAATATTAATGTTTAAGTCTTGGTGCTTTAGTAAGCCTTTCTCTACCCAATCTTTATGGAAGTCTGTAATGTGCATTGCATTCATAATACTTAATGTAGGGCTAATATAAAAGTCTACGTTAGGACACGTGTCTATCATACGCTTACGATTATCCTCTACTGTGCTCCACTTAGTACCTTTACGTATGTACTCGGCATGTTTACCCATGGCATCTAAACTAGCACCTACACTAACACTATCAAACTTCTTCCAATAGTCAAATACGTAGCGGTCTTTAAGTTTAACTTGTGTGAAATTTGTATTGTATATTAAGCGAACATCAAATCGTTCTCTGCGTTCGAGTTCTTCTAATATAACGTAGTGTTCATCCATCATTAATGGCTCGCCACCTGCAAAGTATATTTGCTCTACGTGGTCAATGTGTTCCATTACTTGGTCAATCATGTCTGTCTTAGACTTACCACTTACAAGTAGTACTTTGTTTTCATTTTTCCAATTAGGGTCGCCTGCTTGTTCTGCTAAATGACTTTGGTCTTTGTGCCAACTACTACTAAAGATATGCCCACAACTTCTACAACTCAAGTTACATAGATTACTAAAACGTATGTCCCAATAAGTCATCTTAAAATCACGTACAGTACCTGCATCGGTTGTGTGTAATGCTTTTGCAATGTGATGTCCGTGGTGTTTGTTAGCACTCTTACGACCACTAAAGAAACCATGTGATTCTTGTTCATAACAACCATTGCAAATATTGTTATGATGTCCCATTAGCATATCATTGCGAAGTTCTCGCATGTTATGATTATTCCAAATATCCTTTAGTGCATCTTCTTTATTATTTCCTACTGGTATTTGCATGTCTGCATGACAGCACGGATACGTTTCGCCTGTTGGGTAGGAATGCAAGTGTATCCATGGATAGATACAAAATGTATCACTGTCCTTTAATAAATGCTTTTCAGATATTGATAAATCTTCTACTTTTATCTTTACTGGTTCCCAACTGTCGTATTCGTACTTGCTCATAATGTTTTGTACCAATCAGTTAGTGTGCAGAACGTGCTAGTAAAATCCTTACCACGTCTTTCATCGTACTGTTTGTAAAATTGTTTAAAGTCGTTTAATAATGCATGCATTTCAAACGCATCACTATGTGGGGTCTTAACTACGTCTAAGTAATCGATTAAACGCTGTGTATGGTTAATCTCGTGCTCATGTAGCAATGGATTATCTCTGGTATCGTCAAGCCATTCTTGAAGATTGTTCTTGTACTTTGTTTTAATATCTTCAGGAAGTATTAACGGACTTTGGAAACTAGGAAACCTAAGTATGTTTAATGTAAAGTTTGGAAAGTCTTTCCCGTACACTTCCTTTTTATCTAAGCACCAACTTAGGAACTCAGGCAACGTATCTAAGCACAATGCATTAACAGTACACATAACATGCAATCCCTTAAGATTGCCTTCTGTTAATAACAAGTCCATGTTACTTGTCCACTGTTCCCAATCTAAACCATCTCTGATGTATTCTGCTTGTTCTCCTATGCTTTCGTTACTAGTGTACAAATGAAAGTTTTCAATTCCCTTTGTAGCATCGAGTAACTTATGCATTGTTTTCTTATCAATACCTAAGTTGCTATTCATAGCAAACTGTACTTTGGATTTAGATTCCTTTAACCAATCAAGTAAGCGCCATGTATGAGGGCTCATTAATGGTTCGCCACCTGTTAAGCGTAGTTCATTTAATGTATGTTGCAAATCACTTTCCCACCATTTAAAAAATGCTTCAATATAAGGGTTAGTTTCGTTTGGCTTGTAACGCTGTGAACTATCATGTGTATGTGTGAAATGATTCCGTCCGTCACTAATTAAATCTTCAAAAGCACCATTTTTCTTAATGTCCTTAACCCACTCTGTACTAAATGCAGGGTTGCAGTAACTACACGCAAATTGACAAGTCCTGTCAAATGCAATTTCTAATGTTTTTAAGTTTATGTCGTTGTTGGGGTTTGATGTGTATGCTATTTCTAAATCATTATCTTCGTATATCTTAGACTTATAAACTCTATCACTAATATTGTCTTTAGCAATATCCTCAATCTTCCAACAATACTCACACCCACTAGGACGTTCACCACATTGCATTTGCTTACGTTCTTCTTTCTTTTGTGCAGTATTATGCAATGCTTTTGGATTTACTATTACATCATCAACAGGAACATAATGCGGTAATGGATGATGGCAACTTGTTGTCATTCCACTTCCTAACCATATAGTTGCGTTGTACCATTTAGCACCACAAAAACTATCACTCTTGGTGTCTAGTACCCTGTGTTTATATTCTAAATCTGTTTCACTCATAACTACACCGCTTACATTCGTTCCACCAATTACTCATCTCTGGAAAAGTTTTTAAAAAATTAGTACCATGTCTCTTATCAGACTCATTAAAGAATCTATAAAAGTCTGCTTTTTGACTATTAACATACACATCACTCAATGGTTCTTGCATCCACGCAATATCTCTTTCCATGCGTTTTACTTCATAATCTTTGAACCCGTGGTACAAGTCACCTTCTGTTTCTAAGTTACGTTCCATCCAACTTCTAATACTATTTAACTTCATTACGTACGGCTCTGGCAATAACTGCATACTCTGCCAACTTGGCGTACGTAACACGGGCGTATCAAACCATACACGTTGAAAGTCTTTACTATATGTTTTGCGCAACTCCAAAATGCCTTCCATTAACTTATCTAAGTTACTAACAGACAAGTTATTCATAGTAATAATAAACGTAATGCTACTATAGTTAGGTACTTCTTCCAAGAACTGATGCACTCGTTTCCAAAGTAAATCAAAGTCTAATCCTTCTCTGATGTACTCTACTTGTGTCCCCCATGTATCTACACTAACGTATTGCATGAAGTGTTCAATCTTACCTGTGCATAGCAATTTAACATAATCTAGGTACTTGTCCCACAATGCATCAGTTACACTAAGGTTGCTAGTAACATTAAGATGCAAATCGGACTTAGGATTATCAAGTACATAGTTAAATACTCTGTACGTATTCTTATCCATTAGTGGCTCGCCACCTGTCATGCGAAAGTGTTCCAACTCTTTGTATAAATCAGGCCACCATTCCCAAAATGCATCTACATAAGGATTCTCTTGGCTGTGCGGTATTGGTAATCGATTACCAACAAAGTGCTCTAGTGCATTATGCGGTGTGCTAGTTGGGTATGCACCTAAGTCCTTTGTCTCTGACATCCAACTACTACTGAATTGTGGGCTACAGTAACTACACTTTAGGTTACACGCATTGTTAAAGTTTACCTCAACATAACTGGGTGTAATATCTGCTTGTGGGTTCTCTACAATAGCATCAAAATCCTTAGATGCCCATGGCTCGCCTGACCTATAATGTCTATCACTTAAATCGCCGTTGCTTTCCATCTTCCAACAGTACTGACATTCATCGGGTTTCTTACCTACCATCATTAATTTTCGAATGTCTTTCTTCTGCTTTGTGTTGTGCAATGCTGACGGATTATTCTTTAATGTCTCTATTGGTATTTCGTGCAAGGGCGGATGATAGCAAGAGTTATTTAATCCAGTTGGTAAATGTAGGCTAACTTGTTTCCACTTTGCTAAACAGAAACTTGGACTAATGGTGTCTAGTTTTTCTTTTGCTATTTCTGCATCTGATAAGAATTTACTTTTAAAACCATCATCGGCTCTTTCATCACCCTTATTCATTTACCATCCTTCCGCTTTTCTAATTACATCAATCTCTTTTATGGTAGCGCCAACATTGCGCCAATTACTCATGTAATGTTGTTTAAAGAATTTACTTTGTTCCGGTGAGTAACTAACAGCAGGTAAATCCAATTGTTCATTTAATTTCTCACCATAATCATAGAATGCATCAACATCAAATTCTTTATCAACCTTGTTCCATATCTCTTTAAGATTGTCAAACCACTGTACTTGTATGTAATCCCAATCAGTAAGCATAGTCATGTACGTTCCTTGTCTAGCACCAAGCATTGCCCAATTGCCGTACTCGACATCATCACCAACGTTTTGCCATATACTTAAATGGTCCATATTACGCTTATGTACATTATCTTTAAAATCTATCAAACTAGGTTTTGCTCCCCTATCTAAGCACATCTTAACACCCTCACGGAATCCTGCTCTCCAAGCATGAAATGCACTGCCATTAGGGTATGTTGTACTGTAACAATCATGCATTGGCCAATACAGTGGGTCGAAACAGAACTCAACACAAGTTTCGTCACTTCCATCACTACTCTCATGTGTTTGCATGTTCTGTATGAACTCTTTTGTCCAACAACTTAATCCGCCATTGCCGTACATCAGTCCATTAATATGATTCTTTGCTCTCCAACGAAACACTGCTTTCTCGTATTGTTCATTTTTAATATCTAATTGCAAATTAAAAAATTCAGGGGCAGGTAAGTTATCCCCGTCTATCAAAATAAACCGTTCTGTTTGACTTGCGTCAGCGGCGGCTTTATGTGCGGCATCACTACCTTCAACCCCATCTACTCTTACTGCCCACGGAACCATGTTCTTTATCTTAACCCAGAATTCTTCCTTCTGTGGTTCGTC
>Ga0233439_10003228_pt1 | contig 17267 bp, 15 predicted proteins | sample SI_123_September_6_FD_182713 | JGI IMG/M metagenome (GOLD analysis project Ga0233439, IMG submission 182713) | Seawater microbial communities from Saanich Inlet, British Columbia, Canada - SI_123_September2016_100_MG | ecosystem: Environmental > Aquatic > Marine > Inlet | place: Canada: British... | reverse complement strand
CAGATGAGCTAGCAACCGATATTCCGTCGCTAGTGGTTTCGCCCGCAGCGTGGTCGTGATTGACCAACGAGTGCTCGTGAAGGTTTGTATCTTCACCAACAAATACGTGAGCGTGGGCGGGAGATCGATCGACGTAGTGGTGGTCTACAGCTGGGCCAAATACTGGCGCCATCAGTCCGATAACCATCAAAAGAGGGGCAAAGCTAATAACGAACGATGAAATCGTTCGCTTCAATTTATGTTTTGCACCCTGTGGCAAAAACTTTCAGCCCTTTTAGCCGGTACGATTGCGGCTCACGTACCAACAAGTGTACCGACCGATATGTTCAGAATGAACGTTGTTGCTGCAGAGTGGCAATCGGCCTATATAAATATTGGGTGAGGATTACACCAAGTGACGAATCGAACCGGTGGCGAAATAGTTCGAGACCGACTTCTCGCTGAAGAAGTACCGTATCTAGTCGGCATTCCCGGACACGGCATCGTTGCCATGATCGACGCATTCCGCACGGTTCAAGATCAAATAAAGATTCTTCAAGTTCGTCACGAACAAAGCGCAGTTCATCTCGCCGATGGTTTTTACCGTGTTTCAGGAAAGCCACTAGCTGTATTCACTTCTATAGGCCCCGGAGCGCTCAACACCGCCATCGGACTAGGCGCAAGCTACGTCGATTCAACTGCAGCACTCGTGATTTCTGGCGAGACCCATACATACATGGAAGGACGAGGAGTTCTTCAGGAACTCGAACGAAAACGCCCTGCCGATGTGCCATCCGTTCTCGAACCGCTCGTAAAAGCAAGCTATCGCCCTCGTTCACAAAAGGCGTTACACGATGATCTTGCCGACGCATTTCAGCAGATGACGACGGGTCGACCTGGCCCCACCTTCGTGAGCCTCCCGATGGATGTTCAAGCTGAATCAGATGAAGTTCCCGATCCCATACCAACAAGTTCTGGAAAATCTGAAGAATTATCGACCGAAGCTCTGGCAGCAAGTGAGGCAGCAGCTGATCTACTCGCAGCGGCATCACGCCCCGTAATCGTCGCGGGTGGCGGAGTTACTCTCGCAAACGCAGAACCGTCCTTGCTCGAACTCGCTGAACGAACCGGTGCAGCAGTCGTCACAACCCTTCAAGGCAAGGGATGCTTCCCTGAAGATCACCCGCTATACGGCTGGCATCTCGGTACAAAAGGCACATCAATCGGAAACGCACTGACAACTTCAGCTGACGTTATTTTGGCTGTAGGCACTCGATTTACCGACCAGGTCGCTTCGTCGTTCCGCGCAAACACAACGTTCGCAACCGACGCGACCAAGCTCATACAAATCGATATCGATTCACGAGAACTTGGAAAAAACTACGAACTAGAACTTGGCATCCAAGGCGACGCCACGCAAGTAATTTCAGTGATCAATTCCGAGCTTGTTCAGCAAGAACACACTCCGAATTACGAAGCAACCGACTACTTTGCCGATATCCAAGAACTACGCCAAACATGGCTCGACGAAACAGCAGAATTACGCGAATCAGAAGCCATTCCGTCAACCGTTCCGCGCTTCTACAAAGAACTAAGAGAAACTCTGGATCGTGATGCAATAGTCGTCACCTCGTCCGGTCATGCTCAGGCATGCGTGCTCGAATTCCCGTTCTACGAACCCAAAACCAATCTCACCTCAGGTGGTTTTTCAACTATGGGCTGGGCATACCCGGCTGCGCTAGGAGCCAAATTAGCAGCTCCCGAGAAGCAGGTGGTTGCCGTAATTGGCGATGGCGATTTCATGATGACGATGCAGGAAATGGCAACTGCAATGGAATACGGAATCAACGTAGTTGTAGTGCTGCTGAACAACTACGGCTGGTACTCGATTCGTGACCTTCAGATGGCAGAATTTGGCGAAGACCGTGCGATGGCTACCGATTGGGACGACAGCAAATCACCCGATTTCGTAGCAATCGCTAAAGGCTTCGGCTTGTACTCAGAATCGGTCGATAAGCCGGCCGATATTCAGGCAGCTGTAAATCGTGCGCTCGAACACGATGGACCTTCGTTAGTCGAAGTAAAAGTGGCCCGTGACTTCCCAAATTCTGGAAGTACCGTTGTGGGCTGGTGGGACGTTCCTATCCCAACCTATCTCGAAGATCGTCGAGCCGATTATGAACAGGCGCGAAACGAGATCGAACCACCGCCAGCGTCAACCTAAACGCGGTAACTCGATCTCGTTTCTATAGAGCTATTTGCGAACTTGGTACAAACAAGAGCCATTGTCATTCTGAACTTGATTCAGAATCGGCAGCCAAAGCCGAGTGATCAAACGAACCAGCGACAACATTCCACGCCCATCGACGTTTTCGCATAGATCGAAATATCACACCCAGTGAGAACTATTCTGAATCAAGTTCAGAATGACAACGGGCCAACCCTAGTTCAGGGCAGTTTCGTCCTTCTCACCCGTTCGAACACGGATGACAGTTTCGACTTCCTTGACCCAGATCTTGCCGTCACCAACAACGTCGGTTCGAGCTGCCTCGATAATCGCATCGATAGTCGGCTCAACGAATGGCTCGCTAACCACGATGTCGAGCTTAATCTTTGGCACGTAGTCAACTCGATATTCAACACCCCTGTAGGTGTCTCGAGAACCGCCCTGCGTACCGAAACCTCGTGCATCCGAGATTGTCATACCTGTCACTCCGACCAACGACAGTGCCTCACGCACTGGTCCCAGTCGAACTGGTTGAATAATCGCTGTAATTTCTTTCATCGGACTCCCGTCCTTTCATATTTGCCGCTGGCAGGCGATTCGATTGAAATGCCTAGCCAGAAGCCATGAACTAAATTGCGACCGACGACTCGTCTGTCGATGCGATGAGGCGATATCCACGCTTCCTCGCAACGGCAATTCCGGGATGCCCCGCATCCTGTAATTTCGCACGTAACCGACAGATGTATGTGTCGACTACCCGCACAAGGGGCGTCCTCTTTATCCACACTCTACGCAGTAGCTCTGCCCTGCCAACCACTCGTTGTGATTCTTCCATGAGAACTGCGAGCAGATCGTACTCACGTGGAGTGAGATTTAGGACTTTACCCTTGAATAGGATTTGGAACAGATTTTGGTTTAAGGAGAGTGCGTTTTCTACGTTCACCTTGGTCACCTTTGAAACTGCCTGATCGTATTTTAATTGAGTCGTATAAGTCGTTTGTAAGTAATAGCCATTTCATACTGCACACCGTCCGCTCCGGCTCGGCTTCAGGGGGCTAAGCCGGAGGAACAATGGCGAAATATGTTTAGGCGCTTGTTTCGTTTTCTGGTATCTCGTCAATTGCCGCACCAGCCGGAACCGCAGCTCCGCTTGGCACAACTGTTGAAGTGCTAGACAGTGGGATCGACGGAGCGAAGTCGGGGTAACCCGCTGCTTCGTGCTCACTAATGTCGAGTCCACGAATCTGATCTTCGTCTGAAGCTCGCATACCAATCGTCATGTCGATCGCCTTGAAGACGATGAACGATGTTGGGAATACGAACGCAAACGCTGCGACCACACCAGTGATCTGAACAATCAGCTGTCCAGCTCCACCACCGAAGAACAGACCGTCAACTCCGCCGTAAGAGGCTGAAGCGAACAGACCAACTGCGATCGTGCCCCAGGCACCAGCGAAACCGTGAACTGCGATAGCACCCACAGGGTCGTCGACTTTTAGCTTGCGTTCGAGCAGTACAACTGCCGCAACCACAACGAATCCACCGATCAAACCAATTATCACTGCCATAGCCGGGCTCACGTTTGCCGTACCGGCGGTGATAGCAACCAGACCACCAATGACACCGTTCAGGGTCATCGAAGCATCGAATCGCTTCCAGAGGATGTAGCTGAGTGCCATGGATCCAACTGAACCAGCTGCGGCAGCTAGCAAAGTTGTAACCGCAATAATTGCGATAGAAGCATCGTTACCTGAAACAGTTGAACCGGCGTTGAACCCGAACCAACCGAACCAGAGGATGAACACACCAAGCGCTGCAAGCGTGATCGAGTGACCAGGAATTGCAACAGGCTTACCGTCGATGAACTTGCCGAGACGGGGGCCGACAACGATCGCACCAGCTAATGCAGCCCAACCACCGACACTGTGAACAACTGTGGACCCTGCAAAGTCCATAAAGCCGTTGTCACCGAGCTCGCTCAACCAGCCCCCGCCCCAGACCCACGATCCGAAGATCGGGTAAATAAAGGCAGTAACTGCAACTGTGTAAATCAAGTAGGCGGCGAACTTGGTTCGCTCGGATACTGCACCAGAAATAATGGTTGCTGCCGTAGCTGCGAACACTGTCTGGAAGATAAAGAACGAGAAATCGAACATTCCCGTGTCAGTCGACGGATCAATATCCGACAAGAAGAAGTTGCTGGTTCCGATCAGGCCACTTTCGTTGGCGCCGAACATGAACCCAAATCCGATCATCCAGAAAACGAGTGATCCGATGGAAATATCCATCACGTTCTTCATGATGATGTTTGCTGCGTTCTTGGCCCTGGTTGCACCGGCCTCGAGCATGGCGAAACCCGCCTGCATGAGGAAAACGAGCACTGTTGCAAACAGCACCCACACGATGTCCAGGTAGATGGGGTTGTATTCCATCGCCCGTAGTTCCTTTCAAGCCACCGTAGTGACCAAATCTCAAATTCAGGTGGTTTGCTGCCAACTTGGTCAACGTCCACCTACACAAGCGATGAATTGTTGAACCTTGGTTCCATAGAACTTTGGTCTCCTCACTCATTCGCCTGATTTGAACTCTAGGAACGGTATGTTTCACAACAGTTGCAGAGTTGTTGCACTAATGCGTCAAACATGTAACAACGGTGTTTCTGACAAGTGCCAACGAGTGAAGGTATCGTTCTGCCTCCCTCCTTCGGGAGGGACTGAGGGAGGGTCGATTCCCGCGCGGAGTCGAGTGACGAGTCACGAGCGCGACTAACGCCAGATTGCGGTTGGCGACCAAGTCATCCGATGACGCCCGGAGTAAAAAGCGGTACGATTCGCCAAGATTTCAAAACCACATCACTACGCGGACAAAAGAACCCAAAATGGCAAAGCGAATCAACCGAGCTATCGAACTACTTGAGCAGGATCAACCCATCTATTACGACGGTGGTCACACCGGCCACGTCCTCACTTACGAACAGGGCCTCAAGGACGCACACACGTGGGCTGACTACATAAACGTAGGCATGGAGCACGGGGCGTTCGATATGACCGGACTCGACAACTACATGAACGGCCTAATCGACGGCGGCCCAACCGCAAGCGGACACCGCACTCCGCCTGTAATCGTCGAAACACCTGTCGAAGGTTCGTCTGAAGACATCATTCGCTTCAACGCTTGGCAGTTCCGCATGATCCTCGCCCGCGGAGTTCACGGAATCCTTCTCTGTCAGGCAGAAACACCCGACGCTGTTCGAGCGTTCGTTGAATCATGCCGCTACCCAATCAACATGAAGGGCGTTGGCTACGGACTCGAACGCGGAACACGTGGAGTCGGTTCGCAGCCAACTTCGGCTCCTGTATGGGGAGTTGATGCCGATACTTATGTCGACAAAGCCGAGCCTTGGCCGCTCAACCCGGATGGCGAACTGCTTCTGGGTGTGAAAATCGAAACGGTTCGGGCGCTAACCAACTGCGAACAATCTCTCGCAGTACCCGGACTCGGTTTCGCCGAATGGGGACCCGGTGATCTACACATGTCGTTCGGAATCAAACGCGACCCAAGCAAGCCAATGGATCCTCGCCTACTCGAAGCCCGAGAACGCGTAAAGAACGCCTGCAAAGAAAACGGACTCGCCTTCCTCGATGGCTGCACGCCGGAAAACATCGCCGACAAAATAGACGAAGGTGTACGAGTGGTAGCCGGTCACCGAACCGACACCGCAGAAGTAGGGCGGGCGCACTCGAAACGAACAATGCCCGTCGGCTAACGCTGAAAAACTCCTATGAAGCCCTCTCCATTAGGGAGAGGGTTTGGGTGAGGGGGAACGCTGACCGTACAGAGCGGAAAACTACCCGCCGTACGAACGGTTCTCTGAGGCAAACACCGAAGCGGCAACATCACCCGGCAGCACGATGCCTTTCTCGTAGGCAAACACAACCACCTGCGTTCGATCTCGCATGTACAGCTTCGAAAGAACCCGCTTCACGTGAGTTTTGACCGTTCCTTCTGAGATAAATAATTCTTCAGCGATATCGGCGTTCGTATCGCCGTGAGCCATTAGCATGAACACTTCTTGTTCACGAGTCGTCAGCTCGGCGATAGGCGTCATATCTGGCGAAACATCGACAACGGGTTCTACAACTTCAGTTGGATTAGGAACCGCCTTCAAGAACGGTTCGGACGCCACTGCAGGCTCGACAGTTAACGAAGTTCGAGCCGCCGTTTTCGGCGACTCTACTTCGGTTTCAATATTTTCATCACCTGAATCATCAAGTGTAGAAACTTCGGATTCCGATTCCTTTTCGGCAACTGCGACAGCGTTAGAGTCTGAACTCAGCGGCTCTGCTGTAGTCGAAGGTCGAGGAGGCTCATCGCCCTCTGGTGCCGGTGCAGGGCGACTCGATACCCGTGTCGACCGTGAACCCAGCATGAACTTCGCCCACCATCCGTGAAGAGACGAGAACGCTAGAACGAGGTGCGATGCGAGTACCAAACCGATAATTCCAAGCGGGATTGGCAGAAGCGATCCTGGGTATTCATTCAGATCAATCACCCATGTACCAATCAGTTGGATCTCAACTCCGAAATCCCAGAAAGTTCCTCCACCAGCCAACGCAACGGCGATGGGAGAAAAGATCGCCGCACCAACAAAGACGTAAGTAACGACCAGTCCAACGAACGCTGCGATTCCGATTGGGAACTGAACTACTAGATATAGAAGCCCCGTCCACGTAGTCGGATCAACAAGTCGAACCTTGACCTGCGATCTAAAACCGGTAACGCCTTCCAACCTAAACGGCGGTCTGCGAATAGCCGACCCATTCACGTAGCCAGCCGTATAAGCCTCAAGATCTCCGAGCCAGCGTGAAACGAAGAGCGTGGCGATGAGAACTATTGGACCAACTAGGGTCCAGATCATCGATCCGCCAACCGATAGCGTGGTCACGAAGAACACGAAGTAGGCGATACCAAGCGGGAACATTAAGGCCATGTGGCCAGCCCGCAGGTAAGTGCGTGCATCGATTACCGGTTGAAAGATTTTGCTAATCGGTCCCCGGTCGGACGGATAAGCAGCGGCGAATGGGTTGTACTTGTAAGTCATGCCAATAGTCTCGGTCGGCAACAGCTTACATGCGTCTCCCCCCAGGGGTATTTATCGGATCAACTGCCGATTGCCACCTCAGGAGTACGTTGTTTCCGCTACAAAACCTCGTCGATCGCATCGACCGATGCCTGAATCGCAAGCTCAGCCGATCCCGGTGCGAACACGCTCACACTGACCTCGTATCCGCCTTCTTCAAACGCTATGTCGGTGGCGAGATAGTTGGTGTGCCCGTTACTGAACCCTGAGAACACCGTGTTCGCAGAACCGGATCGTTCCTTCACCGCTTGAGCAAGCTCAACGAACGGCTCGACCGGAATCGATACCAGCACCGTCTCGCCAATCCGCATCGACTGAGCGGTTAGCTCGATATGACCGTCTTTGGCGTTCAAGTCAGATAATCGAGCAACACTCAGCTGAATATTCGCTCGCATCACCTTTGAAACGCCGCGTCGCACGTCTTCCTCAGAAGCGCCCGATGCCCTAATCGCTTCAAGCTCTTTTTCAGCGGCGTCGAACGCGTTTTGCGCATCCTCAAGCGAAATAACATCTCTCGCTGGCACATCGACTGGCACGTTGCTCGCGGCAACTGTGTCGTCTGATTCGTTGGTTGGAACGTTCGAATAAATTCCGAGATCAGCACCTGAAACAAGAATTTGATCGAGCCGTTCTTCCCGCTCTCTCGGTTCGATATTCAAGCGAACGCGTGAAGCCTCGGCTCCCAACTTCGATCCAGCCTTGCGATATACGCGCAGGTCGCCGGTAAATCCGTCGACAGGTCCCTGATTGCCGCTTGCCCCCTGTAAGAACAGACAAAGCCCGCCAACCGTGTGCTCAACAACCGAACGCATCGGACCCGGAAAATCTGGAGTAACCCACTGGTTCTCGTGAGCCATGATCGTTGGATGCATGGCGTAGTTAACGATCGTCGCAATCGGATTGTCGTCGGCATCATCGAAACTAACGACGTCTACCGAATGATCGACAGCTCCGTCCCAGTTTCGCCCCGTGAACAGTTCACCGTTATCTCGCGCCGGACGTCGGTTGATGTTCACATCACAACTGCCACGGCCAAATCCAGTTCGGGCAGGCTGTGCTGATGCTTTTGCATCAACTACAGCTTTCGCACAGGCGGCTGGAATCGTGTTCCACCACTCGTTCGCAAGATCAATTCCGTCTTTGATCCACTGACCAAATGTGATCGGACCCGAATGAGTGTGAGTGTAGGCAAGCCGAATGTTTCCGAATGCTATTCCCGATTCTTTCGAGATTAGTTCACGAATGTCTTTGTCTTGCTGATTCGTGAATATTCCGATGTCGACATCGACAATTGCAAGCTCCACGTCGTCTTTAGTCACTACCAAAGCCGTCACATGCAGCGGCATGTCGTTACCAAGCGAAACTTGGTGAGTTTGTGCACCCCATCCAGCGTGGGCGACTCCCACCTTCGGGGTGATATCGACTCGGGCTACTCCAGCATTCAGCAATTTCTATCTCCAGCATGACTAACGAAAACGCTGGGTGAGTGTACATCTGTTCTAGTAGCTGAACATCTACGAATCTGTCATTGCGAGGAAGAATGACGTGGCAATCAGCGATCTTACCGAACGCCCCTCAGCGACTCAGGAAAATTGATCACACGCTAGCAACTCGCCGAAGTGCGACCCCATAGGCATTCCGTTGCGTTGCTGCAAACGTTGATTGCCACGTCGCCTCAGAGCAGGCTTCTCGCAATGACAGATGCCGAGGTGACTACCAAAAGCTAACTACCTAAGGTCGCACTCAATACCAGCTTCGGCGCAGTACGATTCGAACCACTCAACAACTTCACGGTGATACGGAATACCGTCTTTCAAGCGTTCCTTCTCGTCTTCGTCCTCTTTGAGGCCTGCGTAAAGAACCCGTTCAAAGCCCTTCGCTGGCGGTACATCGACGATGTACTGAAGCAGAGCGTCCATATCGTCTTTGAATTTTTCTGTGTCCGTAAACGCCTCGATGTCGTAAGCCTGGAAGAAGTGACCGCCCGGGTTGCCGTGAACCGGTCCCGATCCAAACCCAGAAAGTTCGTTACAAATAATCTCGTTCATCAGAGCGAGCCCAAAGCCCTTGTGTGATCCGTTTTCTCGGGTGCCTCCGATGTGAAGCGAGTAAAACTGCCCAGACTCCGGTGCCGGAACACGCTCAAGAATCGGCTCGCCATCAAGATCGGTAACCCAAGCCGGTTCGATATCGGCACCTATGCGTTGTGCAAGCCCTATCTTGTTGTTGGCTACCTGAGTTGTAGCAACATCGAACAGAAACGGTGGCATATTTCGTGCCGGAGCAGCCCATGCAATTGGATTCGTGCCCATTACCGGCTTAGAACCGAACGGTGGAACCGTTTGAAGCGCTCCGCCAGCAGTCATACAGTGACCTATCATGCCTTGCTCGGCTGCCATCATTGCGTAATAGCCACAACCCGCAAGGTGACCCGAATTCTTCACGGCAACTGCAGCCATTCCGAACTCTTTCGCCTTGTCGATCGCCTGTTGCATAGCCCACGGCCCGACGTGAATTCCAAGCGCACCGTCGGCATCGACCGTCATGGTCGTTTTCGTCTCACGTTCAACTTTGAACTTTGGCGTTGCGTTCAGATCACCAGTTCCGTACTCGGCTGCATAACGACGCAAACCGTTCGAAACTCCGTGAGATTCAACACCGCGTAGATCGTTTTTTATAAGAACGTCAGCCGAACTAACGGCCTCATCGGCAGGAACACCGCTATGCCGCAGAATCCCCTCGGTCGCAGCCCTAATACGTTCCACAGCAACGTACACACGGTCTTGTTCGGGAACTTTGAAGCGTTCGAGCATTTTGAGCGATACCTTTTGATCAACAGGTGTTTTGTAGAAGGGAGCTACTTTAAAGCTCTCTGGCGAGCAAAACCGTTCACACTAAGAGCGCGAACATTTGCAGCCGCAACACTCTACTGGAAAAGCCCTACCGTAGGTCGCAATCAATCCCAGCCTCGGCACAATAAGACTCGTACCAGTCGATGACTTCGAAGTGATACGGAATGCCGTTTTTCAACCGTTCCTTCTCTTCTTCGTCCTCTTTAAGACCTGCGTATAAAACTCGTTCGTGACCTTTAGCAGGCGGCACATCCACGATGTACTGAAGCAAAGAATCCATGTCATCGAGGAATTTTTCAGTATCGGTGAAAGCTTCGATATCGTAAGCCTGGAAGAAGTGACCACCAGGAATACCGTGAACCGGTCCTGGACCAAATCCCGACAGCTCGTTACAAATAATTTCGTTCATCAACGCTAGGCCATAGCCCTTGTGTGATCCGTTCTCACGGGTTCCACCAAACGGCAGCATGAAGTACTCACCCGGCGGTGGCGTATCGACCGGTTCCATGATCGGTGTGCCTTCCGAATCTGTAATCCAACCCGGCTCGACTTTCGCTCCAGTACGCCGGGCGAGTCCGAGTTTATTTCCAGCTACCTGAGTAGTCGCAATATCAAATAAGAACGGCGGCATTTTGCGAGCGGGTGCAGCCCATGCAACCGGATTCGTACCCATCACAGGTCGTGACCCAAACGTTGGCACAGTAGAAAGCGTGTTTCCGGCCGTCATGCAATGCCCGATCATGCCCTGATCCGCAGCCATCATCGCGTAGTAGCCGCAGCCTGCAAGGTGACCCGAATTGATCACAGCTACCGCAGCCATACCGAACTCTTTCGCCCTATCGATCGCCTGCTGCATCGCCCATGGACCTATATGTGTGCCAAGCGCCCTATCAGCATCGACAGTCATAGTGGTCTTCGATTCTCGAATCACCTTGTACTCGGGAGTCGGATTCACGGTCTCATTGCCATATTCACGGGTGTAACGGCGCATACCGTTCGAAACACCATGTGATTCGTTACCGCGAAGATCGTTCTTCATCAGCACGTCCGTCGAAACTTCAGCATATTCAGCCGAAACTCCGTTATGCCTGAATATCGCCTCGGTCGCAGCTCGCATTCGCTCCTGAGGAACGTACACACGGTCTTTTTCGGGAACTTTGAAGCGTTCGAGCATTTTTGGCGAATCCTTTTAGTGAGTGACGATGTTCACGTTGGCGTTGAAGTCCAGCATTAAACCTATGGCGATGGCGGCAACACTCTACAGGTATTGAACAGAAGTTCGAATCGCCATACGAAGCCGCTACCCGTTGTATCCAGCACCAAGCGGATCTAGCTATTTCAAGCTCAATATTAATTATCTTAATGTTTAACTTGATTTATTTAATACTTAATGGCAATCTATATAAATAACAACACAAGGAGAACGGTGTGGCAAACGACTGGCAAGAACTCACTCGACTCACTCAGGGCGAAGAAATACGCGTTGAGCGAGTGAAGATGACTCGAACAGGTATCGCCCTCGAAGGCGAGTTCGAGCTGCCACCGCTTGCGCAAATCACCGCCGAAGATCAGGTCTTCGTCATGGCGTTCATTCAGGCCAGTGGATCGATCAAAGAGATGGAAAAAGTTTTCGGCATCAGCTACCCAACGGTCAAAAACCGCCTCAAGCGAATTGCCGATCTACTTCCACTCACCGAATCGGCACCACCCCCGTCGAACAAGTCGGAAATCCTTGAACAGCTCTCATCGGGCGAAATCACTGCCGATGAGGCGATTAGGAAAATGTCGTGATTCCACCAATGGTGATGTGGATCAAAATTCAGTGGTTCGGAATATGGATTCCGCTCTTCCTGCTTTGGCCCATCGTTCTAGTGCTACTGCTGCTTTTCCTGCCACTGGCATTCCTCGGAATGGCGATTGCCGGAAGGCTCTCGAAATTCTGGGTAGTCCTACGAATCATCCTCGCCGCCTACTCAATGGTGTGTTCAGTACGCGGTCTTCAAATCGAAATTCAAAAAGAAAACAGAACTCTGGAGATTTATCTGCCATGACAACCGCATCCCCGACTGCCGACCGCACCGACCTAGAAAGCGAAACAGCAATGACATCTGAACGACGACAAATATTAGAAATGCTCTCAGCAGGAAAGATTTCTGCCGATGAAGCAGAACGACTTTTGCAGCTCACTTCAGGCGGCCAGAGTGCTTCAGATGGCTCGGGTGCTTCGGCAACCGCAAGTGCTGTTACTTCAACTGTGGCTCAGGTTCTCGACCCGAAATTCATCCGAGTCATCGTTGAGCCCGATCCCACAGCCTCAGGCAATCATGCCCGACACCACGTAAATGTCCGGATTCCGCTGAAGATCATCCGAGCGGGTGTAAACCTCGCATCGCTAATCCCAAACGACGCCGGAAACATGGTTCAAGACAGCCTGCTGAACAAAGGCTACAAAGGCGATTTATCAAAGCTAGACGCAAGTGCTCTCGATGAACTAATCGAGGCGCTTCAAGAACTCAGTATCGACGCAACGGTCGACAACCACCTCGTCAAAGTATTTGTCGAGTAGGAGAGACATCATGAAATTCAGTGGAATGGTATTTGGACTAATAGTTGTCGTAATCGGAGCAGCCCTGCTCTTCGACAACATCGACGTATCGGGCGATTACCCGTTCAGCGACTATTGGCCAGTAATCCTGATCGCTCTCGGGTTCTTAGGTTGGATAGGCAAAGGTCTACGACCTGAACTCGGCAACATGGTTTTGATGTCTCTAGGTGGAATCCTTCTGACGCAGAACATTAACGACGATCTCAGCTTTGGCGATCTATGGCCCGCACTGGCGATTGCCGTTGGAATATCGATCATCTTCGCCCCGCTCAACCGCAAACGAAGCAAGAAGAAATTCAAAATGCGCTTTGAGAGCGGACGTGGACACAAAGGTCCCGGACGTTTCCGAACGAGTTCACCAGGTGGCCCGTCTGGCAGTTCATCTCACGACGCCAACGAGTTCTTCTCGGGCAGCGAACGAGTAGTCGATGGCGAATACACCGGCAGCCTCGCACGAGTGAAGCTGGCTGGTGGATCGATTGACCTTACTAACGCCACGCTTCCTGAAGAGGGGGCACTGCTGGAACTCGATATCGTTCTGGGCGGATACAAAATACGAGTGCCAAAAGATTGGTCGGTAGAAATCAATGCCGACATCAACATGGGTGAAATTTCCGACAATAGAGAAGATCACGGCGGCGACGCCGAACCCGGCTCAACTCTTTCAATCGGAGGTCGGGTATTCATGGGCGGAGTGGAAATCTCGAACTAGGAGCCTTCGACTCACGCCACTACTGCTCTAAATAACCGTCAAGCCGCCATCGATAACGAAGTTGGCGCCGGTCGCATATGAAGCGTCGTCGCTAGCTAAGAACGTGATGAACGGGGCGATATCTTCCGGGGTGCCGAGTCGATTCAGAGGCACTCGATTTGTGGCTGTCGACTCCCGGCCAACAGGATCTGGGTGATCATCATGGTCGGGAGTTCGTTCGAGAGCACCGGGACAAATACTGTTCGCTCGAATCCCCTGATCGCCGTAGTGAACGGCGATATGCCGAGCCAGATTCACCAAGCCAGCCTTACCGGTTGAATACGAAACGTTTGGGGTCGTTCCGGTAAGAGCGGTTACCGAAGCAACAATAATCACCACGCCACCCTCGCCCTGCTTCACCATCTGCGCCAGAGCGTACTTGCAAGCGAAATACTGTCCCTTGTAGTTCACATCGTGAGTGCGATCCCAAACTTCTTCGGGAAGTTCGTGCAGGTTCCGGTCTTCGTTGTGCATCTGAATACCAGCGTTCGGCACAACAATATCGAGTCTCCCAAATTTTTCGACTGCCTGAGTAACTGCAGCTTCAACCTGCTCAGCATCCGAAACGTCAGTTTGAATTGCTATTGCCGAACCGCCTGAAGCCTCGATCTCAGAAGCCACCGCAATCACGCCCTCAGCCGGAATACCCGTAATCGCCACCGATGCGCCCTCTGCAGCCATCAGCCTCGCCGTGGCTGCGCCGATCCCCGAACCAGCACCAGTAATCAACGCCACCTTGCCAGCAAGTTTTCCGTCGGTCATACGCTTCCTTTTTAGACTCTCAAGTGGCTTGAATCGTCCACAGTTGTCATCCTGAACTTGATTCAGGATCAGTAATCAAAACAGAATGATCAATCGAATTGCTCGACAGCGATCTTGCCTTAACAGCCGGTGAATTGTCGTTTGAAAGCAATTCTGAATCAAGTTCAGGATGACAGCCTCTGCCAGCTGCCGACGCTCTCATCCCCCCTCAACCTAATCTTCTCCCTCAGCGATAGGGAACTCACCCGATCCACCCGTCGAACTAATACCCAGCAGCGTGTGTCGGCTTTGTCTGCGGGTTAATCCCACTCTTCAAAACCCCACCATCCGAAATTATTCCGTTGGGTTCCGAGAACGGCCACAGCGTAAATTCCATCGGCGGCAACGACACATCGTGCCCACGCCTACCCAGTTCAGCCAAAACATCGTCACCAAATCGAGGGTCGACCACCGGGTCGTCAGACTCAACATGAATACGAGGCTGCTCAACCGCTTCCTGGAGCCCCATCCCAAAATCGACCCTGTTCACAATCGATTGAACAACCGCTGGCCAAATCCTTCGACCACCCGAACCGCCAATCGCCATAACAGCACGACCGTTATCGTGAAGAATTATCGGAGTCATATTGTTCAACGCTCGAGCGAACGGTGCTATCGAATTCACTGTGCCCGGCATCGGAGCCGACCAGCCCATAGCGTCATTCATCATCACGCCAACGCCCGGGTTAATCACACCGCTAAAAGCAAGATTCGTTTGAGTCAGTGCCACCATGTTGCCGTGCTTGTCGGCAGTAGTTAGCGAAGTCGTTCCGTTGTCAGGAGCCGATCCCGCATGAGAAGGGAAATCTGCAGGACGTTCAACACCCGCGAACGACCACGGATCGCCAGCAGCAAACTCGCTAGCCTGCGAAGAATCTATTACAGAAGCTCTGCTCTTTGCGTACTCAATATCTGCAAGCACATCGATTGGGAATCCATACACAGCCGGATCGCCCATGAAGTTGAATCGATCCACCGCGGCCAGCTTCACAGCCTCAATCATCGTGTGCAAGAAGTCCGCAGATCCATGCCCCATCCCAGCAAGATCAAACTGCTCCAAAATATTCAGAATTTCGAGAACGGTCGGACCTGCGCACGGACCCGCTACGCCAGAAACGCCTAGACCACGATATGAGCCAGACAACGGTGTTTCGTGAACAATCGCCTTGTACTGCCGCAAATCCGATAATCGCAAATATCCGCCGTTGGCTTCTACGTCCTCAGCGATCCTCGCCCCCGTCTCACCACCGTACATATCGCTTGCACCAACTCGACCCAATCGTTCAAGCGTTTCTGCATGCTCTGTCTGGACGAAATGAGCTCCAGCAGCCAACGGTGATCCGTTGTTCAAATAGACCGCCGCTGTGGCATCAAAACGAGATAACAATGCGTGCTTCTCAGCCATCGCCAGGACCGTCGTTCTCGATAAAGCAAACCCCTCGCGAGCCAGCTTCGCTGCTGGAGCAACCGCTTGATCAAGATCGATAGTCCCCCACTTTTCCAAAGCCGTAGTCAGCCCGGCGACCGTTCCCGGAATAGCGATCGATGTATAGCCCTCTGTATTGGCGTTGTTCTTCACCTTCGACCAAGAGAATCGACGCGAAACAGCCTGAACATCCTGCTCGTCTTCAAGCTCATACATATCGGCATGAGCCAAACCCGCCGCCTGCATCCCGAAATCGACAGTACCGCCATCGCCTCCGTCCAAGTGAACAGTCATCACACCGCCACCACCGATGCCGTTCCAAATCGGCAACAAAACGCCACTTGCGAACGCGGTCGTGATCGCCGCATCGACAGCGTTCCCGCCCCGCTGCATAACTTCGACGCCAATCTCGGAAGCCGTGACATGCTGCGCCACAACCATCCCAGACTGAGCAGAAATTTCCTCGTGTTTGACAATCGGTGAGCTAGTTCGCAATTTTCTCTCTCGGGGCGGCTTATTTAAGGGTTCGGCGACATCTTACCCGGAGTATCCTGCGCCTCAAATAGCTAAACAGAAAGCCGATCGCACAACGCATGGAATACCGAACCGACGAACAGATAATCGCTCGTGGCCGACAAATCGCACCGCTCGCAGACGATGACCTCCCACCGTTGATCACATTGGCGCACGGCGTCCGAGAATACTGCGACCTCATGGAAAGCCTGATGCCCGAGCTCGGTGGTGATATCGACGTAACCAAGATGTCACGAAACATGGACGGTGATGCGTAATGGTCGCCAATCCTCACCTTCTATCGCTTTCTGAACAGGCTCGACTCGTTCGTGAAGGTTCGATAACCGCTGTCGAACTGGTTCAATCTCATATCGATCAAATATCGAAGCTCAACCCCCAGCTGAACTCGCTAATTGCTGTCGATAGCGAGGGCGCACTTCAGCAAGCCGCCAAAGTCGACGCAGCCCATGCCCGAGGCGAAAAGCTTGGTCCGCTGGCCGGAGTTACTCTGGGCGTGAAAGACGCTGTCCCCGTAAAAGGCATGCCGTGGACGATCAACTCTCGCCTGTTTGAAGATCGTGTTCCAGAAGAAGATGCACCAGCCATTGCCCGACTCAAAGAAGCCGGGGCAATCATTATTGGCAAAGCGAATCTAAATGAATTCTTCTCCAAACCAACTGAAGCCGATCTAAACCCTCCGCCGTGGAATCCATGGAACCCGGAACGAATGTCGGTTGGCTCATCTAGCGGCTCCGGTGCTGCGCTTGCAGCCCGAATGGCTAGCGGAACAATTGGTGTCGATGGCGGAGGTAGCGTTCGCCTTCCAGCCGGAGCGCACAATCTGTACGGAATAAAACCTACCCACGGGCTAGTAAGCCGCATCGGAGTTGGTCGATCTGAGCACAGTGAAATCTGCCCGCTCGGAATCACAGCTCTCGACACAGCGATGATGCTCGAAGCGATGGTCGGACAC